>Ga0209083_1001820_pt1 | contig 22511 bp, 44 predicted proteins | sample AM7aDNAmetaG_FD_184132 | JGI IMG/M metagenome (GOLD analysis project Ga0209083, IMG submission 184132) | Freshwater microbial communities from Finland to study Microbial Dark Matter (Phase II) - AM7a DNA metaG (SPAdes) (version 3) | ecosystem: Environmental > Aquatic > Freshwater > Lake ...
CCTATGGATTGTTCGGTATGGGCACGTTCAGATTCTCAAATAAACAACTTGCAAAAGCAATTACAACTCAAGGAAGACTAACATTAAAAGTAGCTCAAATCATAAGTGATCTCTATTTAAATCAACTTAAATAAAATTTTATAGGAGTTTATTCTATGAGTAAAATTGATTATGAATATATAAAAAATTTATATTTAATAGAAAGAAAAACTGTTTTTGAAATGTCAAAAATTTTAAATAGACATAGAACTTCAGTACAAGATATTTTGAAGTTAGTCAACCAATATATACTTTTGAGGAAGAATAATGTCACTTTTAAAAATTACAGAAAAATATTATGATGAAGAGGAAAATATGAAATCAGAAGAAGTAATGAAAAATAAAGAACCAGAAACAGGAAGTGTAAATAAAGAAATTGATGTTTTAAAAAAAGAAGTTGATGAAATTGAAAAATTGTTTAATAAATTAGTTGAAAAACTTAACCCAGTTCTCGATATATCTGAAGGAACAATAACTGCTATGGATGATTCTTCAGAAACTAAAATGGCAAACACACCATTAGCAGCAACTCTACAAAAAATTAATAAAAATATAGAAATCAATATAATTCAACGTTTGAATGCTCTAATAAGTATTATAGATATTTAAGATCCACATGTATCTGGGATAGCCAAGAACGAAAATTTAGTGATTTATTCACGAATCTAGTCACCTTAAATAACAAAAAGGAAATAATATGGAAATAACAATATCTTATGAAGAAATGAAAAAAAGATATCCAGAAATTATTAAAGAGTTTATAGAAAAATTAAGAAAAGGAAAATCTAAAGAAAGATTGAGTGATGAAAAAGAATTAACTTATAAATTTAGTTGGGGAATAGCAGGTAAAGCCTGTTCATTTAATGAAATAATTAATAATTTAGGAAAAGATAAAGATCCAAGTTTCTTTGATCTTTATCAAGATAATGTAACAATAGAAAATATTGAAAAATATTTTGGAAATAGAATTATCTGGAGTTTTATAGCCAGTATTAAAAAATGGACTACTTATATTATACCTTCAGAACCTTATCCTAAAGAAATATTAGAATATTATATTCCTTCATTTAAAAGAGAAGTTGAAGATTATAAATATTTTAATTCTTTAACTCCAGAAGAAAAACAAAAAGATATTGAAAATTGTTTAAAAGAGCTTAGAAAAGAACCAGGATTTTTTGAAGTTTCAATAGTGAAATAATATGATAAAATCTCAACTTATAACTGGAGAAATAATTTATAAAGATCATGTTGCTAGATGTTCAAGTAAATGTGATTATAATTATCATGGAAGTTATTGTAAATTATTTAAAAAACCAATTAGTGATTATAATAAAAATTTATCCATGAGAAAAGATATTTGTAGATTTAATTTTAGATTACAAGAGTGTTATGATAAGGAGATAAAAACTATGCATATAACTGATGAAAATGATAATTTAATAAAAATTGAAAAAACACCATATGATAAGTTTAAATTTGTTTATGATAATTTAAAAGCTGGAAAAAAGATTAAGTTTAAATATAATAAAAATGGTAAAACTGATAAAGGTGATATAATACCAATTTTATATATTTATACCAATCCACAATTTAATGTAACATATGCTTATTTACAAGATAAATCATTAATAATATATGAAACATCAATTTTAGATTTTGCATATAATGATTTTGAAATTTATGAAGAAGATAAATGTGTTGTTACAAAAGATATGACTCTTAAAGAAATTGCTAAAAAGTTTGGATATAAACTTGTAAAAATAACAGAGGAGTAATTATGGTTGAAGAAATATATCTAAAAATCAAAATAGTTATTAACGGTAAAAATGAATGTAGTGAAAAATGTAGATTTAGTTTTGATGATGGTTCATATTGTAATTTATTCGAAAGATTTATCGGCAACGCACAAGATGTTAATATAAGATGTGATGATTGTATTAATTGTGATAAAGTTGAAATAACAGAGGAATAATTTATGACTGAAAAAAGATATATAAAAGTTGAAATAATTAGCGATAAAAATGAATGTGGTTTGAATTGTGAATTTAATGATAGCGGACAATATTGTCAATTATTTAGTAAACCGATTGGTAATTCAGAAGAATATAATATAAGATGTGATGATTGTATTAAAAGTGAGATAAAGGAATAAAAATGACAAAAACAGAGCTTGTTAATAAATTAGAAGAATATAATGATAGTTATGAAGATATATTTAATTCAGCTCTTCATAAATTATCAGAAGAAGATTCTAATAAATTAACAGTAAAACAATTTTTAGAAATATTATTAAAAGAAAATTTGGGAGAATTTAAATAAAATGACAGAAGATAAATATATAATATTATATAGAGAAGATCTAAGAAAAGCAGCTTTAGATCTACCAATTGAAGAAATTCAACCATATGATTTTTCTAGTGTTTTAGATTATAAAAAACTTGCTCAAAGTTCTATGATAATTTTTATTGATGATCAAGGTGAATATAAAATTCTAAAAAGTAGGTATTTTAGCCCATGAAAACATCATATTTTGGAAATCCAAAACTAAAACTGTTTAAAGATGAAACTCTAGTAAGTATTTCAATGAGACCTCCAAAGTTTATATTAGATAGAAATATTAGAATATATAAACCTTTGTGTCCATCTTGGAATCTTGTTAGTAATTATAAGGAAAAAAGAATTTCAGAAGAAGAATATATTAAAAGGTATTACACAGAACATTTAATTAAATTAAATCCTCAACAAGTATTTGAAGATATCGGCAAAGATTCAATTATATTATGTTATGAAAAATCTGGAGATTTTTGTCACAGACAATTAGTTGCAAAATGGTTATCTGAGAATTTATTTATTGAAATAACAGAATTATAATAGGAGGCAGTAAAGTATGGATAATAATGAATATGATAAACCACCATTTGCAGCTCCACCACCAGCATTTATGCAAACTGGTAATCAACCGCCAACAATCAACAAACAAGAATCTTTTAGTGATGGTAATCCTTTCTTAGGTATTACACCATTAGAAAATACTCAACCATTTGAAGAAATTCCACCTTTTGATGAACAACAAACAATGGTACCTGAACAGATAATTGTTCCTTCATCAACAGAAAAACAACAGTATAAAATATTAGATATGTTCTGGTTGTTGAATCCAAAATATTCAAATAAACAACAACCTGCTCAAAAAGAAGCTCAATTTGTTCTATTATCTTATAATATAAATTTTGGTAATTTAAGAATTTCTTTCTTTGACTTGACACAAAATTCAATAGTTAATAATGTTGTATTTCTAGGTAATATGAAAAGAACTGTTTCAGGAACAATTTATCCAATGGCAGCTCTTCAAATTGTTAGTTCAGTAAGATTAAGTATGAAATGTATGGAACAGTTATTTCAGGATACTGGTGCAGAATGGCAACATTCAAGACCAGTTTGTCAAATTCAAAAAAATGAACAAACTATAAGATTAATAATTACTGATCAGAAAATTGGAGCTTATTTTTATGATTTTACAAATGTTCAAAAAGATGCTTTTTTACAAACCTGTCAATTTGCATATACAAAAGGTTTTGAATTAATGGGTCAAAATTTGTTGAAATAGTTTCACAAATACAAATAATAAGGAGATCTAAAATGTCACGTAACTACAACAAAGTAATTTTGGTGGGTAACATCGGAGCAACTCCAGAACTGAGACACACAAAGAATAACACAAGTGTCACAAATTTTTCTATCAGTACAGTTGAGTTTTACAAAAACAAAACAGGTGAACTGCAGAAACTTAAAAAATGGCATAGAATTGTTTGTTGGGGTAAATTAGCTGAAAATACTGTTAAAAGTATTAGAGAAGGACAGTTGGTATTAATTGAAGGTTCTTTATCATATAGAAATAGAGACAAAGATGGAATTAAAACAGTTGTTGCTGAAATTAAAGCTTCAGAGGTTAAGAAATGGGCAAATGCTGCCCACACAAGTTATGATTCGAATGAAAAAGAAATTATCGAAGATGATGATTTTGAACATTCTGAAGAATATCCAAACACAATAACGGAGAATATATGAAAATATTAAAAGAAATAGAACCTGATTTTCTGAGTAAAATTGATAAAACAGAAAATATAATTTTCTGTTGTCCACCTTCAGATTCATGTATAATTGAATCACAAATGCCAGATGTTGCTTCAATCATCCTCACTCAAGATATAAATTTATCAAATGCATCAACAATATCACAGAATGTTATAACTGTTGATTTTAAACCAAGAATAAAAGTATCTTTTCCAGCTGGATTAAAGTTGAATATAACTGAACCTGGAAATAGTGAATTAACCGGTGGAATATTTGATAAAATATTTTCATCGTATGATTCATTTTATTGTCATACTAATCCAGATGAAAAAGAAAATTTTGATCATATTATTATTGAAAATCTATTATTAACATTATATATTGATGTTATTCAGATGAGAAAAAAGAATAGTGCTATATACTTGAAAAAGAATACTCCAATCGCTGAAATATTCTTTTCATGGTATATTCAAACTAAAAATAATTTCCCTCAGATAAAAGAGTTGTATATTATCAGAGATTTATATCTTTATCAGGAGTTTACAAAAACAATTTAAGTTAAATTTATCGGCAAGATCATATTTCAGATCTTGCCGATATTTAAGAGGTAAAATATGTTAAAAGAAAAACCACCTTTAGGAATAATACCAAAAAAATTACATGATGAAGAAAGACTTAAACAAATTGTTGAAGCTATAATTAGATATGTTGAAAGTCATGAAAGAATTTCATCTCAATGGATTGATGAATATCATGAATTAATTATAAAAGAACATGAACTTCTTTGATAAATTATTAGAATTATATTCAGAAATAAAATTTCCTAAAGAATATGAAGAAATTGCTAAAGTTGATAAAACAATAACTTGGTATTTTGCCGATAGTTCTAAACAATTTATCTCTTGTAAAAGTGATGAATCAAATTTTATAATTGAATTCGATACAAGAAATGCTTATGCAACAATTATTAATAATATGTTTGATCTAAACAGTAAATTTGTTAAAGAAATGAATTCTATAACTGAAAAAAAGGCTAGAAATATATTTATAGCTATTAATTTAAAAAATACAGATGAGTTAAAACAAATTAATATGATTTGTAAAATTATTACAATGGGATTATTATTTGAGAGCGGCGAAAATCTTTTATTAGAACTGAAAAAAGATGGAGCTGTTGTTTTATGCAATACAGAAACTACCCAAAAACTATGGAACTTAACAGAGACTATTCAAGAACCATGTGGAAAGTTTTCTGAATTTATATTGGAAAGTAAATTTAATTTTCATTTAGATTATCATGAACGTTATGTAAGATCAAATAGAACTAGTTATTTTTGGAAAAATAAAGATTTAATAATCAAAGGAACATATAAATATCTTCCAAAAAAAATACATAATTTCATATTAGATATCTTTAATGGTAATCAATTAGATTATAAAAATATACAACAAGTATATTCAGAAAATTATTTTAACATAGTTGTTTTAAATAATTTACAAGATATTTTGAAAGAATATTATTTGTGTAGTAATGAAAAATATTTAGATTCAAATGGAAAATATAATAATAATTATAAAGATCTTGAACCAAAAAACTATTTAAAAACATTTCTTTATCCAATTATATTATCAACAAAAATTTAATATTCACAAATCTCATATAGAAATAATTAAGTAAAGATTATTTTTATTTTTCAAAACAAAAAAGGAGGCAGGAAATGGCAACATTGATGTATTGTCCGGAATGTAAAACGAGCAGAGAAGTAACAAAGAAAGGTTTCAACAAAGCAAAAGAACAGTTGTATATTTGTAAAACTTGCGGAAAAAAATTCACAGAAGCAGATGGTACTCTTCCAGTTAGTGGAACAAAAGTTAAAGCTCCAAAGAAAGAAGTAACTCCGAAAGCTCCTCCAGCTCCTTCCGCTCCAAAATTTAAAACTTCAATAATTGTTAATAATAATATTATTAAAGTTGTTGAAAAAGAGTTAACAATTGATCAGGCTTTTGATTTGGTAAGTAGTTATTTTAAAGAAATTGCAAAAGAAAAAGTTGTAGCTACTGAAAAAAATGGTGAAAAAACTATTAAATTTGCTGTAAATGCTGGAACAAAAGGATAATAAAATAAATCCAATTGGAAAACTCATAAGAGAATTCCAATTGGATATTTTAATTATGGATAACTTAAATGTTGATAAATGAAAAAATAACAATAACAGAATATTTAACTAATTTATCACTCTTAGAAATGTTGAAAATGTTATTTTTTAGTAGCGCTAGTCATGAAAAAGGTGAAATTATAAAAGAATTAATATTTCTTAAATTATTAAAAGAATATATTAAAAAACATTTTATCAATAAACATATTAAGTACATTGATATTACAGCTTTACAAAATATAATCAATATGGAATATCAACAATTTATGAATGAATATAATAATTCATATTATTATACTCAAAATCGATCAGATTATTCTCAAAAATATTTTCATAATTTACAATATTATAATATACCAACTGCTTGGAAAATACATGAAAAATTTGTTTTTATAAAAAAACAAGATATGATTATCAAAAGTTTAAAATTAAAAGTTAATACAATTAATAATAGACAAACATATAGTTTTACTAAATCACTTTATACAATTTTAAATTTTGATAAAATAATGGAAGGTATAATAAAAAATGGAAAAAACATTCAAATCGATAATATTTAATGATGAACAATTTAAATTAGATTATAATGATTCATCAAAATTTGATTTAATAGTTATATTAGATCAGAGTAAATATTATTATAAAAATTCTAGAATATTTGAAGATTTGGATGATCTTGAATTGATTGAAGAATTATCTGATTATGAACAAATATTATTAATAGAACTATTTAAATTGGATTTAGGATTAGATTCAAATTTTCATAATTCAATAAATGAACAAAGAAAATTAAGAAATAAGTATAAATATAAAAATGTATTTTCTTCATTTAAGAAATATAAATTTGAAATTAAAGAAAACACATTCAAATTAACTGATGATAAAGATTGTCTTGAACCATTGATTATTGATGGTATACTTTTTTAAAAGGAGCTAAAGTGGAAAAATTTTCTTTTAATATTATAAAAGAATTTGATAGTGGACCTAATCCATTTGAATATATTATATATTCATTTAAAAGTGATAATAATATTATTATTGAAAGAGATGGAAAATCTATAGTTACTCAATCAGATCAAATTAATAAATATTTAAAACAATTAGTACATCAAACTCCTTGGAAAAAATGTATTGGTTCATATGTAAAATTCAATGGAGATCATATAGAACATTTTGTAAAATTATTTGATGAAGATTATAGAAAAGTATTTTTAAATATAAATATAAATACAGAGTTGTTTGTAACTAATTTTAAAGAGATTATAACTGAAAATTTTTCTGTAACTAAAAATGGAAACATAATAAATATCTCAGGTGAATTTCCAATTTATCAATTATTTATTCTTGGATCTGTTTATGATGGTAATAAAAATGTTGTTAGTCAAGTTAAAATCTTTATGAAAATAAATGATCCTATAACTCGAAAATATACATATTATAGATTTCCATATGGAAATACAGAAACTAAAGATATTGCATGTTTTGGAGATTTTTATGGAAGTTATGAAAGATCATTAGAAAATCAATATATAAAAATAATTACATCAACTTTCAACGAACATTATGGATTTCATCTAAGATGTAATTCAGTAAATAAACGAGAAATATTAGATGGTAAACAAAATAATGAACCAGAAATTGAAACAACATATAATATTGAAAAAATTAAAGAAAAAATTTCAAATGAACAATTTGATAAATTATCTCTTTTAGATGGTTATTATTATTTGAGTCAAACAAATCCAGAAGAAATAGATACAAATATTCTTTTTAAATCACCAAATATACCAGAGGAGATACTAAAATATGAATCTAACGCACGTCAATGATGGGAGTTTAACAAATATACATTTTTATGATGATAATTTAAATTTTGCAGATGATTTACAGTTTAAAAATATAATTTTTGCCGGTAACGGTGTTTATAATGTTCTAAAAAATGATTTTTGTATAGTTTATGATAAATTAGATATTGAATATAACAATACCAATTTGAATCATATTGATGGTAATATAATTTTCGAACTTAATCTTCCAAAGCCATCTATAAAATATTTCATTCAAATTGTTGAAATGTTTAAATATATATATGGAGAAATTAAATCTGAATTAACTGTTAATTTATATTATAATAAATCTTCAAGAAAATTTCAAATAGAAATAATGGATCAGAAAGTTTCTCCAGGTGAATCTACTTACAATTATGGTCCTTTAGAAATGAATTCAAATTATGTGAGATATTTACAGATTCATAGTCATCATTCAATGGCGGCAAATTTTTCTGGAACTGATAAAAAAGATGAAGAAAATTCTATAATGTCTTACTTTGGAGTTATCGGCAAATTAAATCAAAATTCAGATGTTTTTGATGTTGATAAAAAATTCAGAATATGGACTGGATTAAGATTTATTGAAGTTGGATTTATGGAAGTTTTTGATGTGACTACACCTAATATTATTATAGATAATAAACATATTTCAGTTCTCGATAGAATTATACAAGAAACTAAAGATAGAATAGATAAAGAATCTCAGGAAAAATTTCTTTCAACTATTAGTAAAGATCTAGAAAATTTTGATTTTAAAAATTTTGAAAAAAATTATATTGAATCTGGATTAGAAAAATGAGTGTTGTAACAGATTTTGAAAAAATATACATTATACAAATCGGATGTGGAGGTACTGGCTCTTGGCTAGTATCTCCATTGAGTAAATTTGTTAGTAATGTAAGATCAAGAGTACCTATTAAATATTATTTGGTTGATAATGATCATGTTGAAGAAAGAAATATATTAAGACAAAATTTCAGTAATTGGGATATTGGAAAATCAAAAACTTCAGCTCTTCTTAATAGATTTTGTTATAATGATGATGATCTTACTGGAATAACTAAAAAAATATCATCTGTTAAAATATTTAAAGAATTTTTAAATAATATTTTAGAAGAAACAAAAAAAATATTAGTTATAGTTATTGGATGTGTTGATAATAACAAAACAAGAAAAATAATCTATAAAACTTTATCAGAAATTACAATTATTAATTATTGGCATATACCAACAGATTTAATTATTAAACCACCAATAGTATATATTGATAGTGGTAATAATCTTTATAATGGTCAAATTATAACATCATGGTTTAATATTGATGATATGACTATTTCTGGAAAAGAACAAGAACCAATAAATTTTAAAAAAATATTTAGAACTGAAAAGAAACAAGAAAATGTTGAAGGTTGTGTCTTCTTTGGTGATCAATCACAAGCAATTAATTTATTATCAGCAACATTATTATTTAATTCAATTCAAAGAATATTTACAGATGATGTTTTGCCACCAAATTTAATAAATTTTAACTCATCAGGTTATTCGAATTTTAAAATATAAAATCAGAAAGCGAACCTACTACAAAAAATAAAAATAGTTAAGTAGAAACAAAATTTTCTAATTTTATATAGAAATAATATATAAAATTATACATAAAAAAAGAGAGGTTATATGGGAAGAGAACTTAAACCAATTTATGTATGTGATTGTTGTGGTACTATGTATTATGATACAAGTAATGTAAGAGTATTTACAACTCCAGTTTATGATGGAGAAAAACAAGTACAATATATTAATAAAGAATTATTAATAGATAGAATGTTGTGTCGAAATTGTATTCTTAAAGAACTTGATTTAGAATTTAATGAACCTTATGCGAAAAAATTACCAGTAGAATTTAGAACACATTCTTTACAAGAATCTATTGATGATAATGAATTAGTAACTTGTAAAGAAACTGAATGCAATATAGTAGTTCAAGAAGTTGATATATCAACTGATGAACTATTTACAGAACATTTAGATATATTGAAAAACATTGATTTAGAAATAGATCGAGTTAATAAAATTTTATCAGAACCAGAAGAGTTTATTCATGAAAATAAAGAAGTTGAAATTCATGCAAACATAAGTTTTAAAAAAGATGAATCTCCAACTGAAGAAACAGATTATCTTGATGATGGTAAATTTTTAGTATTATTTAAAATTAGTAATCAACAAGAAGAAGAAAAATTAGCAAAATTTTATAATCAAAGTCTTGAAAAATTAAGAGAAAATTGTGGAAAATCTTTAATTGGAGTTTATGTATCAACTGATAAATATATAAACAATCTTAAAGAATCAACAATAATTACAAAAGAAGTTCAAGTCATCAATAAAATATTTATGGGTATTCCAAATATAGATAAACGAATAGTATTTATAGATACTGATGACAAAAATTTAGCTTATATTGAAAAAATAGATTTTGATTTACAAATTGAAAGTTATAATATTGAAGTGCCAAAAGATCCGGAAGAAAATGAAGAATCTTTTGAAGAAAAAGATGTAACATATGAATTTATTGGTGAAGAATCAGAATATATATAAAAAAGGAGAAATTAATATGATAAATAAAGTAATATTAATTGGAAGATTAACATCAGATCCAGAAGTAAGATATACTCCAGCTGGAGAATGTGTAGCAAATGTAGCAATTGCTTGTAATGAAAATTGGAAAGATAAAAACGGAGTAAAACAAGAATATGTTGAATTTATATCTTTAGTTTTTTGGAGAAAACTAGGTGAAATAGCTGCTGAATATCTTAAAAAGGGATCTTTAATATATGTTGAAGGTAAAATGAGATCAGAAAAATATACAGGCAAAGATAATGTTGAAAGAAAAATTTGGAAAGTTATAGTTTCAGAACTTAAGATGTTAGGTTCAAAAACTGAATCTGCAGCAGCAAAACCAACAAATCAACCATCAAATCAAATCAGCTTTGATGATGTACCATTTTAATTAGAACTTAAAAATTGCGGTAGTAATAATATACTACCGCAATTAATTTTTTATTAGTTTCATATAGAAATAATATATTAAAAACTAAGAGGTTAATATGCCCCCAGCAAAAAACAAAAATGTAATACAAAAAAAGAAATCATATTTAGATGGAATAAAAGCAATATCAAACTGGTTGTTTAGTAAAAGAGATGAAGAAAGTATTAGACATATTCTTGAAAAATATGATTATAATAATACAATCTTAAAAAGATTAGCTTCATATGTATATAATTATCCTCACATAATTTGGTATATGAACAAATATATGAATGATTTATATCAATTCAATAAATTTGATACTGTGAGTTTAATGTATAGTTTCTGTTATTTGATAGATATTAATCAGAGAAATAACGGCAAAAAGCTATTTTATTTAAAAAGTAATGATCTTGTAGATAAAAATAAAAGTAAAATAAAAGATCTTTTTCATGAATATTTTGATAAACTTTATGATAAACATTATAATGAATTAGAATTGAATTTTTATTATGATTTGATTAATATCGGCAAAATTAGTGCTGAGGAAATTATAGAAATAGATAAACATTTAAATTCTGGAAAACAATCAATTAATCTTGAAATAGAATCTTTGGCGCCAGCAGCTACACCATTATCTATTGAAAATTATAGTGTTCTTGATATGACTAGAACTTTACCAAAATCAATTCAAGATTTTTGTGATGATATTAAAGTTCAAGCTTTAAAAAGACCAGAATGTCAAAAATGTGAATTATTTGGTAAACCAGTTGTTGTTCTTGATACTAATTGTAATAATTTTGAAGAAGTAGATCTTGCTTTTATTGGTTTAAACCCAGGAACAGAAGAGACTAAAGCTAATAGACCTTTTGTTGGAAAATCTGGTAAATTATTAAGAGATTTTATGTCTAAACTTCCACAAAATGTTAAATGGTTAATTACAAATATAATTTTATGTCATACAAGAAATGAAAAGGATATTAAAAATCCAGAAGATTGTATGTTGAACTGTACTGGTTTGATTGGTCAAATATTTAAAAAATTTAAAGCTAAAAATTTTATTCCTATGGGAGCAAAAGCAGCAACATATTTTGGCATTAAAGAGAGCATAACAGCTGCAAGTGGAAAAAAATATGAAAACTCAGTTTGTTCTATAATTCCTTTAATCCACCCATCTAGTGCTGCTAATTATGGACAACTTGATAAATTTACAGAAAGTTTTAAAACAATATATAATTTATATAAAACTGAACCAATAAAACAAACTGTTCAATATGATCTTTCAGCATTTAAAAATATTGATCAAGTAAAACAATCTACATCATCAACTATAAATCTTGCCGATAATAAAATTATAACTGAACTTACTCCAGATTTAACATTTTTTGATGTTAGAGAAGTTAACGATAAAATTATTAAAATCTTTATTGATCAAAATGGTCAAAAGAAATATTTAATAGAAGATTACATAACTAGATTTTATGTTAAGAGTGATTCTTGGAAAGATTGTAATCAAATTACAAATTCTGTTGATTGTTATGTAAATGTGTCTGGTAAAGATAAACAATTTGTAACTAATAAAATTAGACAAAAATTTAATCAAATAAAAAGTGTATAAAGGAGCAATGAAATGATGCATATAGAAGAAAAATGTGAAGCGTATGAATTTCATGAAGGAATTAAAACTAAACTCGAAAAAACTTTTAATTTAGAATATTTTAATGAAAATAAAGGATGTGTTAAAATTATAGGATGGAATGCTGATTTAAATGATGTGCAAAATTTTATAACTAAATTGTATAAAAATAAGGAGTTAAAAAATGAGAGTAAAACTTAAAGATACATGTGAAGCATATAGATACTGTGTAGATATTTTACCTGAAGAAATTAAAGCTAAAATTGAAAATTTAGAACAAACATATTATGATGGTCAAAAAATTTTACCAGGAGATTATATTATGATATGGTCTAATGGATTTACAAATATTGTTACAGAACAATATTTTAATTCTCATTTTAAAATAATAGAAACAAAAAAATATAATAAAAAAGAAGATTGTCTTGTATGAACTATCTTGAAGCTATAGAAGAGAATAAAAAGAACAAGAAAAAATTAGAAGAAGAGAATAAACAATTAAAAGAAGAGAATGAAAATCTTAAAAAAGAAATAAAAAATCTTAAAGAATCATTACAAAAACTAGATAACTACGTTGAAAGGGTGTCTTGTATGAAAAATATAAATGAAATAGGAGAAGAAATTATTAATTGGATTCCTTTTTCTCCTAAACAAAAAGAAAAGAGGAAAAAAGATATTAAAATAGATTATAGTGGAACATTTATAAATGTTGAATATATAAATTGTATTATGTATATGTATTCATGTGGAATATGTATAATTGATATATGTAATTATGTTGGATTGAGTGATATAGAAGTAAATAATATAATAGATGCTTATAATGATTGTTTATTATGAGTCAGAAAATTGATTATATAAAAATAAATTGGAGAGATTTTGGTTTTCATTATTACTGTCCAAGTTGTGAAATCAATTTTTATCCATCAAATGATTCAGAAATTTGTTGTCCAGTTTGTGGTAATATTGAAATTATTAAATTTGAAGATTATAAACATGATGATTAAAGGAGGTTTAAAGGAGGTTTAATGGAATTTCAAATTGCAAATTGTCGTATGGCACCATTAATAAAACCATATATAAAATATATTCATATAGCAATTACAGATGATGTTAAATTTAAAATTAAACTAAAAGCAAATAAAAAAAGATTAGATGAATTATTTTTATATTTTCATGATATGGAAACTTATATTGATGGTTTTAAAATGTTTTCCGAAGAACAAGCTAAAGAAATTTTAGATTTTGTTTATATATATTGGAATGAAATTGAAATGATTGTGGTTAATTGTGATATGGGAATTTCAAGATCAGCTGGAGTTATTCTAGCTTTAGAAGAAATTATTAATGGTCAAAATTTAAAAAGAAAAAAAGAATATAAACATTATAATAAATTTGTTTTTAAAACTATGATGAACGTTTATAATAAAAATAAATTATTATATGATTTTAAAAAGGAGAATTAAAAAAGGAGTTTATTATGAAATTTTGTTCTATTGAAGGATGTAATGAAAAACATTTTTGTAAAGGATATTGTCATAAACATTATGATCAAATAAAAAATCATGGAAAAATATTAAAAAGAAATACTTTTGATTTAAATGAAATTATCGTTGAAGATCAAATTTGTAGAATGAAATTATATGATAAACTTGGTGATGAAATTTCAGAAACTATTTTTGATCTCAAATATAAAGTTGAAATAGAAAAATATAAATGGAGTTTACATAAATCTGGATATATTACTTGTAATTGGATTGATGATGAAGAAAATAAACACACTATCAGTTTACATCAAGCTATTATTAGAATGTCTGGACAAATAGTATTTGATGGATATGAAATAGATCACAAAGATCAAAATAAGTTAAATAATCTTGAAAAGAATTTAAGAATTTGTACTCATCAACAAAATAGTCAAAACAAATCAAAACAAAAAAATAATGTTAGTGGATATATTGGTGTAAGTTGGTACAAACAAACAAGAAAATGGAAAGCAACAATACAAATTAATTATGAACAAATATTTCTTGGTTATTTTAATACATCTAAAGAGGCTGCTAAAGCTTATAATGAGGCTGCATTAAAATATCATGGTGAGTTTATTAAATTAAATAAAATAAAGGAGAACTAATGTGTGGTGTTATATTGAAAAAAAGAATTTAGAACAATATTTATACAAATATCCAATTATAGCACAGAATTTCAATGATCTTTGTTTATATCAAAATGGAGAAAATCTATTTTTTCCAAGATTATTTTATAAAAATTTTCCAGATCCAAATTTAATATTATTTACAAATAATAAACCATTTATGAAACAAACATTTTTCAAATTTACCGGCAAATTACGTCCAGAACAAGTTGAAATTGTAAATTCAGTTCTTTCAACTTATCAAAAAAATAATAATGTGATCAATGGTATAATCAAAGGAAGACCTGGTATCGGTTGAAATAATAGCCGAATCTATCAGTAATGATAGAATAATAAACTCCGTGAATTCGGTGAAACTCCTACCAAGTAATGTTGGGGACAATACCGAGCCAAGCTTTTAATATGAGTTTCGCTAACTTATATTAACTGAAGGTGTAACGACTATTCCGAAAGGAAGTACACTCAAGCGAGTGGAAGCGCGGAGCATCCTTAGAAATTTAATATTCAAATAAGTGATATAGAAATAGATATGATAGACTATATCATCTATCTAAATTCTATATTATGGAGGTAGTTAAAATTATGTTAAAAGAAATTGAAGAATTAATTAAACAAAAAAATTGGCCAACTGAATGGATTAAAATGGGATTTTCACAAAACATAATGTTAAACTATTGGAATAAAATTAATGTTCCAGAAGATTGGAAAGATCATCCTGAAAAATGTTGGTTATGGATTGCTGGAAAGGGTGGAAATGGACAAGTTTATGGAACATTTACAATTAAATCTAAAACATATCATAAATCATTCAGATCTAACAGATTTATGTATGAAAATTGTTATGGACCAATTCCAAATGGAATATTAGTTTGTCATCATTGTGATGATCCAAGTTGTTGTAATCCATTACACTTGTTTCTAGGAACAAATCAAGATAATACAACAGATATGATTTCAAAAGGTCGTAATATAATTGTTGTTGGAAGTGATGTTGGAACATCAATCTTGATAGAAGAAAATATTGTAGATATTATTACAAATACTTTAAATGGAATATATAAAAATCAACAACAAATTTTACAAAAATATGGAATTTCAGATACTGAATTAAGACGAATTATAAATGGTAAAAGATGGACTCATGTTACAAATCAATTTTCTAAAGCACAATTATTACAAGTTAAAAAATTACTTACTGGATTATGTGCTAATAAATTAAATGAAAATTTGGTTCATCTTATAAAACAAGATCTTAAAAATAATATTAAAGTAACGATAATTGCTAAAAAATTTAATATTTCAGTAGCAAATGTATATCTTATCAAAAATGGACAAATTTGGGCAAAAGTAATTTAAAATCTAAGGATGATGATATAGTCTATTCTCTATAGTAATATAGAGCAGCTTGAATAAAGCGAATAAGAATTAGCGATTCTTATTGAATATAAAAGAAAACCATAATAGCTGTATATTTAGCGGCAAAAATAGGACTTAAGACTTGTATTGTTGTTGATACTGAACCTTTGTTAAAACAGTGGATTGTTGCATTTAAAGATTTTACAGATTTAAAAGAATCTGAAATTGGAATTATTAAACAAAAAATGTTTGCAATAGATACTCCAATTTCAATAGCATTTGTACAAACTCTTATATCAAAAGTTAAAACTAATCTTCTAAAATTTTTTGAAGAAATAGAAATTGCTGGATTTGGACTTGTATTATTTGATGAAGTTCATAGTACAAGTTCAGCTCCAAAATTTGCGAAATCATCATTATTATTTAGAACTCAAAATATCATTGGATTATCAGCAACACCATTTCAAACTGGTACAGCTGAAATTTTAATGAAAAATACTATTGGTGAAATCATATTTGAAAATAAACATTATGAACTTAAACCAAAATATATTTTAAATTATTACGATAGTAAATTAACCGGCAAATATTCTTTTGTGATGTCAAAAATGAATGACTACATAAAAAGAAAAGGTTTTTACAATTCAATAATTGTAAAAAGTCCTATTTATTATGATTTAATTTTAAGTTTAGTTAAAAAGAGATTATCAGAAGAACATGTTATAATGATATTGTGTTTTACAAAAATTCAAGTAACATCTATATCTGAGATGCTTGAACGTGAAGGAATATCAAATAGAAAATTTTATGGTGATGAAAAAGAAAAAGTTGATAAAGAAAATGTTAAAGTTCTTGTTGTTACATATGCATTCGCTGGAAAAGGTTTTGATTTTGTTCAGTTGAGTTGTTTGATCTTAGCAACAAATCTTGCCGGTAGAAAATCATTAATACAAGTTATCGGCAGAATTTTAAGAACTTATACTGGAAAAATTCCTCCAGTTGTAGAAGATTTAATTGATCTTGCATTTCCAAGTATGTTCTTACCAGATGTTAAAGCTAAAAAAGCAATAATTAAAGAAGAATTTAATTGCGAAATAGCTGATGCCCGATTTGGTGGAGATGTGTTAGATGGAGAATTGAGATAATGATAACTAAAGAAAAAATAAAATCATATGAAGAATTAATAAAAATAGCTTATAATAAAATTCCAAAAGAATTTAATAAAGAATATTATGTAAATTATGATATGATGATTAATTTTGGAATACTTATAAATGATAATAAAATTCCATTAGAGTTAAGAGCTTTTTTAGCTGAAAAAATTATAAATATTTTTCCAGAATTGAAATATTTAATTATCAAAGATCTTATATAGAAATAATATATTATTAAGGAGAAATATATGGATTTAGAAGTGAATGTAAAACTTGTTTTAGGAATATTTCTTAAAGATTTTATAATAGAAAAAAATGAATATATTAGAAAACCAACATTATTTCAAGGTAACAAAATTTACGATCAAGAAGGTAAATTAATAACAGAAGATTCATATATTACATATTATCATTTAAAAAATTATAATAGTGAAGAATTTGATAATATATATAATTTTCTTTATCATATTCAACAAATTACAAATCTTGAAATTGTATTTGATTCTTATTTTAATAATATTTTAATTGGTCATAAATTAATAGAATTTGAAGAAGATGAAGTAAAAGAAAGTGAAATTGATGGAAAAAATATAGATGCTAGAATTGAAGTTATAAAAGAAGGTCTTAAAAAGATTGGAATAGAGCAAGAAATTAAATTGTTATCTTTAGTTTATTATGAATAGGAGGAACAAAATATGTCAGTTTCTATTACACCATTATTTGAAATGTCAAATATACCATCTGAAGATACTGGAATTGGAACTGTAATTTGGATTCAAGTTCAACCGGAAGATAATAAAAAATTATCTCATGATATAAGACTTAAAGCTATACCAAATAGTAATAAATTAACAAGTAAAGATTTATGTGATGTAATATTTAATAGAAAAGGTGAAATTATTGAAGTAAAACCAAATGATTCAGGAAAAACTATTATCGGCAAAAATCTTAGAAATTTACAAAAATGGATTCTTTTAAATTTAGATTTACTTATACTTCATTGGGATAGAAAAATAGGTTCTCCAGAATTCTTTAGAAAATATAAAAAATTAGATTAAGGAGATCAAATATGCTTCCAAAAGATTTTTACAATAAAGCAGAAGAACCAGGTTATCTAAAGAACATCTTATATGGCGACACTGATAGTTTATTTATCTTAGTTCCAAATAAAGATTCAGAAAAACTGACAACAGAAGAAAAATTGAAATTTGGTGATAAAGCGGCAGATGATATTAATGTAGCTATTATAAAATATCTTAATGAATATCTTCTGCCGAAATCAAACATTCCAATTGCTAATAACAATACATTTTTCAAATCTGAAATGTTAATGGAAGCGATTATGCTTTTAGATGTTAAAAAGAATTATGCATATACAATTTTAGCTAAAAAAGGTAAAATTTTTAAAGAACCCAAGATCAAATATACTGGAATACAAGTAGTTAAATCAGATGCAGCTAAATTAACTCAAGATATGTTAAAAGATATGATTGAGAATGTTGTTCTAAATCCACAAATGAATAATAAAGATAGATTATCAAAGTTAACAGATATTGTTAATAATTTCTATAATAAATTTATCGAATATTGTGATAATTTAGATTTAAATTATATTTCATTTCCAGGTAAATGGTCTAAAAAAGATATGATTATTAACGGTATGAAATTATATAATCATATTGTTAATGAAGAAATATTTTCAATGAGTTCATCGGCAACTTTCATTTATTGTAGTTTTAAAAACCCAAAATTATTTGGACAATTAGATATGAGTAAAACTAATGGATTATGTGTACCTTACTCTTATGATAAAGAGCTTGTAAAACAAAAAATGGAAGAATTTAAAATTGAAATTGATCGAACAACTCAATGGAGTAAATTGTTTACAACTACAGCATCGAGAGTTGTTGATTTAGTGAAAGGATTGAAAAATGAATAGAACAGTTTATACAACTGAATTAACAAGAGCAAAAACTTATCATCTTTATGAAACTTGTTCGAAATTACCAAATTATTATGGCGAAATTGAATATTTTACATATGATCATAATTGGTTAGTAAGACATAATTTTAATTTGAAATTATGTAAAACTTGTCATAAAAATTTTATAAAAGAAAATAGCGAGAAGAAATGACAATAGGTCTTAATATAGGTTGTGATGATAATGTTATTGAAAATTCTAGTGGTTGTAATTTTTATATTGGAATAGATAATTTATGTCATTATGATAAAAATTTATCTATTCATGAAAAAATAGATTTGTGGAAAGATCATGTATCACAAGATAGTCAATATACTAATCAAACAAAAAAATTTAAAGGCAAATTTGTTGTTGCAGATGCTAATAATCTACCATTTAAAGACAATGTATTTATAAAAGTAAATTCATCTAGATTTATTGGAAGATATAAAATTAAAAATGTAATTGAAGAAACTTATAGAGTTCTAAAAAATAATGGAAAATTTGAAATTTATAGTTCATATGTTCTTAATAATTTTTTCAATAAATTAATTTTTGATCTATTAAAGTTTTTTGAAAAAATTAATTTAAAAGTTCAAAATTTTGATGAAGAAGAAAATTATATGGATATAATGATAAAAATGAGGAAACCGAAATGAATGAAAAATTAACTGAAGGGACATTAGATTCACACATAAAACCAAAACCAACAATGAAAAAATCAGGTGATCCACCTCCAATTAAAAAACTAGATGCTGAAGACAGACTTGAAAATTTATTAGAATCGACGAGAGCTTTAGTTAAATTTATGTCTAAAATAAAAGTTAAAGCTCCCTTAATTTCTATTACTCCAGATGATACTTTATATTGTTCTTGGAAAGATAGAGAAGTTACATTTTCAGTTAATTTTAAAAGAACAACAGATTTGAAAATGGTTTATATTAATCAAATTACAAAAAATCATTCATCTAAAAATCTAAATTCAATTGATGCATTGATTGAATATTTTGATATTATTGATTGGGCAAAGAATTAAAAATATCGGCAAGATCTTTAAATTAGATCTTGCCGATAAAGGAGAAATAATGGAAATAACAGTCAGAACAACAAGCTATGAACATCAAGCTGGAAATTTATATTTAGTTCTCGATCGAAATTATTTACTATTAGAAGAAATTAGACAAGCTGCCAATAAACTAGAAAAAGCTGTTGATGATCACATTAAAAAAGATAATGATTTTTTCTCTTCTTTTAAAAAATTATTTAAAAGAGGAGAATAATAATGGATGAAAAACGAATAGTTGATTTCTGTAGAGAGCTAAATGTTCTATCAAATAAATATAAAATTTCATTACATGTAAGAAATGATGGAATAGTTATTAAAGAAGCTGAAAAACAAATTATCTATACCCCAGTTATACCAAAATCTGAAAATGAAGACTGTTATATATATTTTTCTTGGAGAAAATAAATGAATAAAATGGAACTTCAAAAAGCTTTTGTAGAAGCATTAAAAAGTAGACTTGATGGAAGTATAATTTTAAATGATTTACTGGAAATTATCGAACTAGATATGATTCATAGAAAATTATCAGTTGAAGAAAATGATACTGTTGAAATTATGTTGGAAGATTTTCAAAATTGTATTGAAACTAAAACTTTTCAATATTATAAAATATTACATGATATGTTGAAGAAATTTGAAGAACATAAAAATGATGGAATCGATGATATAATTCTTCGAAATACATCAACTGATTATGAAGAAAAAACAAATGTTGTTGATTTAATAAATGAAATTACTTCTTTTGAAGATGGTACTTTAACTATTGAAAGTGAAATATGTACATTAACAACTTATGGTAAATGTGGTAGTCTTATAGATAAGAAAGAAATAAACTTGGGAGAGTTTTAAAAACATTTTATCGGCAAGAACTAGAAATAGATTCTTGCCGATAATTTTTATTTTCAACCATTTCATATAGAAATAATATAACATAAGAAGAGTATACAATACTTCATTTTTAATTTTCTATTAATATATAGAAATAATATTTTTAATAGATTTTTATATAAATAATCAAATAATAGGAGCAATAAAAATGATCAATATACAAAAACAAAATATTGTTGATTTATGGAAATCTGGAAAAATTGTTTGTGTAACGACAAATGGTTATATTAAGAAAGATGGAAGCTCGGTTATGGGGCGAGGAAATGCTCTTGCAATGGCTAATGCTGTTCCTAACTTATCTAAAAAATTAGGGGAACATCTTAGAAAATATGGAAATATTGTAAGATTTATAGAAAACCAAATTATATGTTTTCCTGTTAAACCAACTTTTGGTAAACTAGAAAATGCTTTAGATCATATTAAAGGAAGATATAAACAAACAGATACAATACCAGGTTTTTGGTGTAAGGCGAGTTTAGAAATTATTAAATCAAGTATGCAACAATTAAATAATTTAATTAAAGATAGAAAATTAACTGAAGTATATTTACCAATTCCAGGTGTTAGTAATGGAGCTTTAACTTTTAAAGATGTTGAACCTATTCTTGAATTAGCTAGAGATGAAATAATTTTTATAACTTTATAAAGGAGAATAAATGATCTTTAAAGAACTTTTAATAAAACATAAATGGGACAATATTAAAGAAAATTTATTAAAACTTTATCCTGATGAAATAAAAAACATCAATGGATATGAAAAAACATTTAATGTTTTACTATCTAAAAAAGTTAAAAAATCAAATACAACTATCAATATTAGACATGTTGATGATGATGAATTTGATGAACATTATTTTGATGTGTATGGTACTGATGGAACAATGAATGAATTTGCTCCAGATAAAGAACAAACTTGGGGATTAGATTTCTGTTCTCATACAGATTGGATAAGTTTTAAAGTTTCTGAAGAACTATTAAAAGAAATGTCTGAATTAGATGTTATTTGTCATTGTTTATGGGAATTAACTTTTATGGGTTTCAATGATAAAGATATTAGAAAAGAAAAATATAAAATAAGAAAAGCTGTTAAAGATATTAAAAGTGGTAAAGCTAAATTATTTCCATTAGAAGATTTATTTAAAGAAGAATTAAAATCGGCAAAATCTGAAGTGTGATTT
>Ga0209083_1001822_pt1 | contig 22494 bp, 20 predicted proteins | sample AM7aDNAmetaG_FD_184132 | JGI IMG/M metagenome (GOLD analysis project Ga0209083, IMG submission 184132) | Freshwater microbial communities from Finland to study Microbial Dark Matter (Phase II) - AM7a DNA metaG (SPAdes) (version 3) | ecosystem: Environmental > Aquatic > Freshwater > Lake ...
CACTTCCGGTTTGTTGAGAATATTTAGGATACTGTAAAGGGTGGTGGTTTTTCCACTGCCGGTTGGACCGGTGTTGAGGATGATGCCGTTCGGCTTTTTAATCTGGGTCAGGATTTTTTCCAAATTTTGTTTTCTAATGCCCAATTTTTCCACGTCCAATTCCACTTCGCCTCGGTTCAAGAGTCGCATCACGATGGTTTCGCCGTAGCCGCCCAAGATAATGGAAACACGCACGTCCACATTTTTTTCTTTGATGTCGGTCATGTCTTCATCGAATTTGATAGTGAAACGACTGTCAATCACGCCAGTCCGTACTTCAGTTTTGATGCCGGAAAGCAGTTTGATCTCGCCCAAGAGATTGGGATATTCAGTGAGGGGGAGAAGGGCGATAGTTTGCAAAATGCCGTCAATGCGGAAACGGATCTTAACGTCCGTGGCTTCCGGTTCGATGTGGATGTCACCGACCCGGAGCAATATGGCGGCGGCAAACACAATTTTATTAGCAGAGGAAGTTTTTGAGGACTGAATAATGGCTTCCAGTTTTTTAAAATCATGGATATTTTCCCGGGCAGATTGGTATTCTTTTTCTCCCACCAGGATGCCCTTGCCCAAGGATTGCGCCATTAATTTTTCATAGATATTTTCCAAAAATTCCCCTTGCCCGGTCACGTGTTCCACTTCCGCAACAGACGTGATGCCGGAGACGGCTTTCAAGATGCCATCTTGCAACATCGTGATCATGCCGGACTCAATGGCGGCCATGGCCAATTCGGTTTCACCGGCCATCTCGAGAATCAATTTTTCGATATCCTCATTGATCGTCAACACTTCAAAAATTCCGATCCGGCCCTTATAGCCGGTATTGTTGCATTTGGTGCAACCTTTAGGCCGGTACAGTGTGTCGATGTTTTTCGGAATTTCCACTTTGGCTTTAGGGGAAATGATGGATAGAATTTTCTTGATAGATTCAATGGATTCTTTGGCTGGGGCATAAGCTTCTTTGCAGCTACATAGTTTGCGCACCAGGCGCTGTCCGATAATGGCATTGACAGCCGGGGACAAAAGCGTCGGTTTCACTCCGAGCTCGACGAGACGCGGAATGGTGCCCATAGCATTATTAGTGTGGATCGAGGAGAGGACCAGATGTCCGGTGAGGGCTGAGTTTACGGCAATGTCCGCGGTTTCATCATCGCGAATTTCTCCCACCAAAATGATGTCCGGGTCTTGTCGCACAATGGCGCGGAGGCCGGTAGCGAAAGTGTAGCCTTTGGATTTTTCTATCTGGGTCTGAGAGATGCCTTTCAATTCATATTCGATCGGGTCTTCAATGGTGATGATTTTTTCATCCGGCGTATTCAATTTGTTGATGATGGCATAGAGAGTGGTGGTTTTTCCTGAGCCGGTCGGGCCGGTATTCAAAATCATGCCATTGGGGGCTTCCATTTGTTTTTGTACGATTTCATAAGCCAAGCCTTGCAAGCCAAGATCTTCTATATCGACATGGATTGAGTCAGGGTCGAGCAGTCGCATTACGACCGATTCTCCAAAGCTGCCGGGAATAATGGACACGCGCAAGGCTACTGTTTTTTCGGCTAAATGAATTTCAAAAGTGCCATCTTGCGCAATGGAGCGCAGGTTGATTTTCATGCCGGACATCATTTTTATCCTGGAAATGATACTGCTGAAAACTTTGAGAGGCAGATAGGCGACATCTTGCAAAACACCATCAATGCGGTAACGCAAGCGAATTTCCTTTTCTTGCGGTTCGATGTGCACGTCGCTGGCGCCCAGCTTGTATCCACCCGCCAACATGATATCCAGAATTTTCGTAATGGGCATTTCAGAAATGCGACTTTTGAGAGTGAGCAGATCTTTCATCTCTTTTTCAAACTCTACCAAGTCTTCGGCGCTCATATTTAAGCTCATCCGGTCGAGGACATCCACAAAAACAATCTGCTTGTAGCGTTCCCAGACGCTTTCCAGATTGGTGTGGGAGATGACGAGCAATTTGATCCGCCAGCCCTTCTCATTTTTTAGCTTTTCCAAAAATTCCGTGACGTCTTCGCGCGTCGGATTGATGGCGACCACGGTGGCCATTTTGCCCTTGAAGTGGATGATGGCAATTTCCAGTCGGCGAGAATCAGCCTCTGCCAAAAGGCGGATATCATCGGTGCTGATGGGAATGAGATTGGTGTCGATATAGGGCAAGCCTAGTTCGGCGGCGTAGGCAGAGGTGATTTCCTCTTCCTCTTTTTTGCGAAAAGCGGAGAGAATCTTATTGGACTGGGTTTCTTTTTTGGACGGGCCCTTAGTGGCGGAATTATCTTGGAGAATTTTAACCATTATTTTTTTATTTTGAATTTAAAGATGAAAATTTGATAGCTTTATTTTATCATAAAAACAGGGAATAAAAAAATATCAGACAAAAAAACGGCCGAGCCGTTTTAAGAGTATGCGAAAGAAGAAAAACTATGGGCCTATCCCAAGGGCAAAGTTTCTGCCAGCGTATTTTTTATCCGGGCGGCAATCGCTTTACCAACTTCGTTCAAATTGGAATTGCCAATCTTGATCTGCAAAAAACCATGCAGGAGAAGGCTGTCAAAATGGGCGTATATTTTTTGCAACGTTTCTGGATCGGTGGTTTTGATGAGCGCGACAGAGGATTGGGGCGTGTCATTATGCAGTAGCATAAAAATCTTCCCTTCGCTGTAATTTTCTTCCAGTTTTTCCAAGATGAGCGGCAAGTCTTCTTGCTTCGCGCGGCTCTGCACAAAATCTTCTACAGTGATTTCCGCCCAGACCATATGGAGATCCTTTTCTAAATTTATCTTCGCCATGGCGCGTCCCCATAATTTTAGGATCGGAAGCGGTTGGGTCTTATATAGCCAGCGGATGACTTCTTGTTGGTTGGCCCCGCGATTCATAAGAGTGGCCGCTAGTGCCAGTGCTTTGGGCGTAGTGTTTTTTCGCTGGAAACTTTCCGTGGCGCCGATGAGGCCGGTCATAAGACAAGTGGAAACATTCTCATCAATCAGGGCCGCGTAGAAAGTTTCGAAAAAGCCGGCCAGAATTTCCGAAGAGGATGATGCGGTGATATCAACCAGATTAATCTGTCCGAAATTTTCATTCCCGCTGTGATGGTCGATGTTCACCACCGGCACTTCAAAAAACAAGTCGGTATTATTAGTATAAAGCTTGCCCAAGCCTTCCAAGTCAGAAGTGTCGATAGTGATGACCAGGTCATATTTGAAGCGCGCCAGGATGAAAGAAAAATCTCGCGGATCAACCGATCCCTTTTCCGGCGTAACTAGAATGTTGAAACGCCCGTCTTTTTCTTCTTGGCGGATCTGCATAATTTTGTTGCGTGTCGTGTCAAAAGACAGCACAAAATCACGGGCTCCGGAAATTTCAGTGAGGATGCGCCCAGGTTTTGTCAGAAAATCAAATTTGGCGCTGAGATGATTGGAAAAAGCGATGGTGGGTTGCAGCTGCTTTTTTTCCAGTAAATGATACAGCGCCCAAGCGGAGCCGACGGCATCAGCACTCGGATTTTCCGGGATCAGAATAAGAATATCCTTGGAGTTTTCCAGAAAGGTTTTAAATTGTTCTTGCGGAGAAAGGGACATAGGAAAGTAAAAAACAGAATTATGACTATGGCCGACATTGAATCGGGCCAGTCCTGTAAGATAGCAGGCCCAAGAGAGGATGTCAACTGTTGGACTTCTGAACTAAAATCCCTGCGGAGTGAGCAGAGAGAGTGGTGGCTTTTGAGTGTAAGTAGGAAAAGAAAAATTATCCGGCCCAATAATTATTTACAAACAAGATGATGTCTAAAGCTAAGAATAAAACGGAAGAAAAAATCCAAGCCTGTTGGAAAGTTTTGTTTTTAACTTTGGCTAACAAGATGAAAATCGGGAACAGCACTAGGCTGTAGCGTCCGATGCTCATCAGCGTGCCGGAAGTGAGCGCGGCCAAAACTGTGAGCGACATAAAAACAGCATAGAGGGCGGATAGTTTTTTATACACCAGACATATCATGGTTAAGATAAAAAGCGTAAAAAAAATGTCGATGCCCATATTTACAATGGAAGGATGAGAAAAAAGAGAAAAGTGCGCCCAGTTGATGGAGAAGGAGCGCCCCCAAGCGCTTTCGATGTTAAAAAACAAAAAGAGACTGTGGAATTTCAGGTAGTCGTAAAAAATAAAAGCGAAGCTGGCGAGTGGGGCGAAAGTGGCCGGGATGATTTTTGGACTAAGAGTACTTTTCCAACCATAGAGGCGCACGGTTTCCCACAAAATAGGGAGGGCTAGGAAAACGCCGTTACTATGGGTCAAGGCGCCCAAGAGAGCGAATGCGCCGGCCAGATAGAAGTTCTTCTTGAAAGCGTAATAGAATGTGGCCATGGTTAGAAAAAGAAAAAGCGCTTCAGTGTAAACAATATTAAGAAAAAAAGCCGTGGGGAAAACCAGGAGCAGGAGGATGGGCAATTCCGGATCGACATCCGGGTGGAATTCCTGCAGGAGCTTATAGAAAAAGGCGCAAGCGGCGGCGAGGGCGGCCATACTGATGAGCCAGCCAGCCAAAACATAATTGCCAAATAAAATCGTGCCTAAGATTTTCATTAAGAATGGATAGAGCGGGAAGAAGACCACATTAGAAAGAGTGTTGTCAACTTTTAAATAGTAGCCATTTTTGATAATGTCGAGGTACCAATAAGTGTCCCAATGGTTGTGCATATTCACCAGGTCCCAACTCTTTTGGGTGGGAAAACTCTCCGGGGTAATCCAAGTGTACGCCGTGTCAGGACTTAGGTTGAAACGATTCATGGCCACAAACCCAAAAACATTCACCGCCACGAGCCAAAGAAAAACGACCAATAGTATCCTTTTCATGTTGATTTATTTATAAACCTTATATAGTTATCATAATTTACAAATAGAATTACTTCAAGTTATTTTTTAGCAGCTCTTGATTTTAAAAAGTATTTGTGTAATATTAGTATAGTTAAGAAATATCAGCGGGTGTCGTATAGTGGCTATTATATCAGCCTTCCAAGCTGAGGAGGGGGGTTCGATTCCCCCTACCCGCTCACAAAATAAAAATCCTCCAGCAGGATTTTTATTTTACCCAAGTGGTTATAGGTTAAATCAATTTATGCCAAAAGAATTTATTACAATGGATGCGGCGCAAACCCAAGAGTTGGGCAAGCTGTTGGCCAGTGAGCTGCGCGGCGGCGAAGTCATCTGTCTGTCGGGCGAACTGGGGGCGGGCAAAACCACTTTCACCCAGGGGCTTCTGGGCGGCTTGGGCTTGGTAGGGCCTTTCACTAGTCCAACATTTCTTATTATGAAAGAATATAAGCAGGAAATGACAAATGACAAAGTACAAATTTCAAAAGCATATCATATTGATGCCTATCGCGTAGGCACAGAGGATATTTTAAGCTTAGGGTGGGAAGAGATGGTTGCCAATCCTGGAAATATTATTATAATAGAATGGGCGGAAAGAGTTTGCGAGATCATTCCGCAAGATGCTTTATGGATAAAATTTGAGTGGCTGGGGGAGAAGGAGAGAAGGATTTTGTTGTCTAATGCTCAATAATCAATGTTCAATTTTCAATCAATGATCAATGACTAAATTTTCAATTGATTATTGTAATATTGAAAATTGAATATTGGTTATTGAAGATTAAAAAATAATTTAATGAAAAAAATAAATATGAAGAAAATAGTTATGTTGTCGGCAGCCATATTTTTAGTTGTGTTGGTCAGTGCTTGCTCTCAAAATCAAGAGAATGCTAAGGCACCCAATCCGGTGACTGATCCGGGTGGGTATGATCAGAGCATGATCAACACTAAGAACCAGGCGGCTAAAGATATCGCGGATGCCACTCAGCAGGAGAATAAAAATCAAACGGATACATTAAATAATAATGATAAAAATATGAATACAAGTGCGAACAGTGTCGGCGACAATTCAGCCCTGCTGAAAAAATATAACACGGCTGTTTTGAAAACCAGTTTGGGTGACATCGAATTGAAACTGGACGCGGCCAATGCGCCGGTGGCGGTGGGCAATTTTTTGAAATTGGCCAGTACTGGATTCTATAATAATGTGAAATTTCATCGGGTCATCAAAGGCTTTATGATCCAAGCCGGCGATCCGAATTCGAGAGACGATGCGCAAAAATCGGCTTGGGGCACCGGTGGCCCGGGCTATACTTTTCCCGATGAATTGAAAGGTACAGAAACCTATCCGCAAGGCACTCTCGCTATGGCCAATGCCGGTCCCAACACTAACGGCTCGCAATTTTTCATCGTGACGGCCAGCCCAGCCGCTCCGCTCCCTGCCAGCTATACTGTCTTTGGGTCGGTCGTCTCGGGAATGGATGTGGCTTTGAAAATTGAAAATGTCCCGACTGAACCCGGTGACCGACCGGTCGATGATGTGACTATTAAGGGTGTGCAAGTCTTGGAAAAATAGGAAAACTTTTCTGATACGCAAAAACCGATCCAATGTACTGTGGACCGGTTTTTTTGATGAGTAAATAAGGATGGTTGCGCAAAAACAAAAGAGTGATATAATAACATTATAATAAATTAAAACAAAAAATATATGGGAAAATTAATCGCAATTCCGCAGGAAATGATCCAACGGAAGATCTATTTTATCAGAGGCGAGAAAGTGATGTTTGATCGTGATTTAGCGGAACTCTATAATGTCGAAACAAAAGCGTTAAATAGGGCTGTCAAAAGAAATATTGATCGTTTCCCAAGTGATTTCATGTTTAAATTGAATGACAAAGAATCCAAGGTATTTTTAATGTACCAATCCGGCGCCTTAAATGAAGTTCTTGAAAAATCACAAGATTTAGCTTTGAAGAAAAACTTGAAGTACCAAATTGGTACTTCAAGTTGGGGTGGAAAAAGAAAGCCATCTTATGTTTTCACGGAGCAAGGTGTGGCCATGCTCTCGAGCGTATTGAAAAGCAAGCGAGCAGTGCAAGTGAACATCCAAATCATGCGAACATTCACGCAAATCAGGAAAATGTTGGTTTCGCATAAGGATTTACGGGAAAAGCTGGAAAACATGGAGAAAAAATATGACAAACAATTTAGGGTGGTTTTTGAAACTCTAAAGTTGCTTCTTAAGGAAGATGAAGAGCCAAAAAAGCGGATCGGGTTTGGGGATTAAATTTTTTAGATATAGAAATTTCAGAAAATAAAAACCCCGAACAATGCGATGATTGTTCGGGGGTGAAGCTACTACTCTTTCCATAACCACTTCGCCAGTGCATCAATAACGCGCAGTAACATATATACACAGACAAGCACGGTCACTATTTTTGCTGCAAGGATTGAGTTGATAGTAAATATGCGCCATGCCAGCTCAAGATCGAATTCCATTGTAATCTCCTCTTTCAAAGAACATTCTACCAAAGTAGCCCACCATTATTAATGAACTGGATAAGAGTAGCAAGAAATGTAGGTTCACATTCCTTGCTTTTTTAGGAGATTTATGCTTCTTCTCTAAAAATCTCTTCGCATACGCAGCGAGCTCCCCAGAATTGAGAAAATTCCCTATTGCAATAACCTGGACAATGCCCAGTATTTTCCCATAAAGAAAAACTATCACGAAAAATACTGACCAATGCTAGTTTTTTCTCCTTGAAAAAAATATTTATGCTACTCCCGCATTCGCTTACTTCATAACAACGCCCTGCCGGTAGAGAACTTTCTTCAATGCTCCTAGCTATCGACCTACTTAACTCTATATAGGCCTGATCTTCCCCGTGAGTAAATCCTGTTGAACGTATGTAGCTGATTGCGTTATTATTAAGGAAATTAACAACTTCCTTTTTATCCATGATAATCATTCCCATTTTATATCTCCTTTTTCAAAGAACCTTGATTGTTTTAACATGATGCTTATTCATCATGACTGCGTAGTGTAGCATAAACGCAAGAGTATGTCAACGATTTATTGACTACTTTTTATGACTTGATTTTCTTTTAAATAAGGAGTATAATATAATTATGTCAAAGATTATTGACCTACAATTAGAAAAAGCCCTTCTTTCCTTAGGACTTTCCGGTAAAGAAATTCAAATTTATATTGAGCTTCTTCAAGCTGGAGAAATGAGTGCTATTACTTTGAGCAAGAATGTGGAGTTGCACCGCCAGTTTGTCTATAATGCCCTGCTCACTCTCAAAGAAAAGGGATTAGTGAGCCAAATCGGACTAGTGCGGTCTAAATGGCGCGCTCAAAACCCACGAAAACTCATTTTCTTGGCTGAAGAGCGCGAAAAAAAGGCCGTGGAGGCCTCAGAAATGCTTTTGGCGATGATGCACAAAAAGGTGGGACAAGAATTTGCAATCACCGAAGGCACCAAAGCTTTTCGCAATCGTATTATCGAAAAAATTCGCCAAACCCCCAGAGACAGCACAGTATTTATGATTTGTGGAGAGTGGGACCGTTATTTTGATTTAGTGGGAGAATTTGTTCACGCTGAGTGGGATCGCATTCGCATTTCCCGCGGAATACATTTTCGCATTATTGGTCCGGAGTCATTGGGAAAAACTATGCACACCTCAGCTAGCGAACGCGGCTTGATGGAATATCGCACTATGGGCGGATTGAAACAAAGTTTGGTCAACACTGTTATTAGTGAGGACACGGTCGATTTTGATATCTATAGCGACCCCCATCTAACATTTAGCATAAAGAATGCTGAGGTTGCTCAAAGCCAAAAAACTTTTTTTGAAGCTTTGTGGATGGCGAATACGAAATAGCTGATTCCATTTGTCTTAACTTTTTTTGACCTATATACTAACCATATGCCAAACAAACCCCAAAAACTCATCCTCATTGATAGTAATGCCATTATTCATCGGGCGTATCATGCCTTGCCGCCGCTCATGACCAAATCAGGCGAGCTGGTGAACGCCGTGTATGGGTTTACTTCGACCATGCTTAGTGTGATTGAGAAATTTAAGCCGGACTATATTGTGGCGACATTTGACTTGGCTGGGCCGACTTTTCGGCATAAGGAATTTGCGGAGTATAAAGCTCATCGAGTGAAGGCGGATCAGGAGCTGTATGATCAGATTCCGCGCGTCAAAGAAGTGGTGCGGGCCATGGGCATCCCGATTTTGGAACTGGCCGGGTTTGAGGCGGACGACGTCATTGGGACGCTGTCACGCTTGGCGGATTCGTCGAATGAAAACATTGAGACGATGATTGTGACCGGGGATTTGGATACATTGCAGTTGGTGAGCGACAAAACCAAAGTGTACACCATGCGTCGCGGCCTGACTGATTCGGTGCTGTATGGCAAAGATGAAATTTTTGCGCGCTATGGATTGGCGCCTTCGCAACTGATTGATTACAAGGGTCTGCGCGGTGATCCGTCGGATAACATTCCGGGCGTGAAAGGCATTGGGGAAAAAACGGCGACGGAACTTTTGAAAAAATATGCTAACTTAGAAAATGTTTATGCGAATATAAATGAGATCAAGGGCGCGGTTAAAGACAAATTGGAACGTGACAAGATGCAAGCTATTCAAAGCAAACAATTGGCGACCATTGTGCGGACGGTGCCGGTGGAATTGGATTTATCGGCGGCTAAGACGCATGAATTCGATAGACAAGGCTTAGTGAAACTTTTCCAAGAGCTGACTTTTTTTTCGTTGATCAAGAGAATCCCTGGAAACACGAATGACATTGAGAATGGTGATACAAATAGAACAAGCCAAGCCAAAGGTTCGACCTTTGGTAGCCAAAGGTCGAACCTTGATAATGACGGCATTCAGGATTTTAAGTATGAATATATTTCAGAAGATAAAGCTGAAGAATTTTTCAAGAAGCTGGCAGAACAAAAAGAGATGGCGTTCTATTTGAAAACGCACGGCGGGAAAAGTTGGGAGAAAGAAATTTTGAGCGTAGCGTTTTCTTGGAAGACGGGGCGCGCCGGCTGTGTTGAGTTTAATGAGCAGAATAAAACAGCTTTGAAAAACATTTTCGAAAATGAGAATGTTGGCAAGATCGGCTATGATGCGAAGAGTTCCATTGAAACATTGGGAAAATATGGTATCGAACTGAAAGGTGAGTTGTATGATGTGATGGTGGCGGCCTATGTGCTTAACCCCGGAGCTAAGACTGATTTTGACCGTTTGGTGCTGGCTGAAATGGGAGAAGAGATTGCGCCAGAGGCCAAAAAAGGGCAACTTGGGCTGATGATTGAAACGCCGGAAGAGTTGTCCGTGGAGGTTTGCAAATGCGCGGACTATATTTTCAAACTGAAGAATAGTTATGTGAAAAAAATCGCAGCTATCAGCGTCGAGCAAAATCCGACGCGCAATTTGCAAGCAGTTTTTGCGGATATTGAAATGCCACTGGTGAAAATTTTGGCGGCCATGGAAGTGGCAGGTGTGCGTTTGAACACGGTGATTTTCAAGGGCATCTCGGAAAAGATCACGGCGCGCATTGCTCATTTGGAGAAAAATATTTATGACGCCGCCGGAGAAAAGTTCAACATCAATTCGCCCAAACAATTGGCGGAGATACTTTTTTCTAAGATGAATTTGCCGACGACCGACATTAAACGTGGCAAGACTGGCTATTCCACCGCTTCGCCCGAGTTGCAAAAATTGAAGAGTGAACATAAGATTATTGAGAAAATTGAAGAATATCGCGAGATTTTCAAGCTGAAAACCACTTATCTGGACGCCCTGCCGCTTTTGGTGGACAAAAATTCACGCATTCATACCGCTTTCAATCAGACTGTGGCCGCCACGGGACGCCTAAGCTCCAGTGAGCCGAATTTGCAAAATATTCCCATCCGGACTGATCTCGGGCAATTGCTCCGCGTAGCCTTTGAAGCGGAAAAAGGTTGGAAGTTAGTGGCGGCGGACTATTCACAGATTGATCTCCGCGCGGTGGCACACGCTTCCCTCGACAAAAAAATGATTGAACTTTTCTGGGCCGGTGAAGACATTCACACGGCCACGGCGGCGGAAATCAATCAAGTGACCAAAAGCCAGGTGACACAGAAAATGCGTAGTTCCGCCAAGGCTTTGAATTTCGGCATAATTTACGGCATGAGCGTCTTTGGTTTTTCCGTTTCGGCCGGCATCGAGCGTGAGGAAGCCAAAAAATTCATCGACGCCTATTTCGCCAAGTTCACCGGCGTGGCCAATTATATGCGCACGACCAAAGAAGAAGCCAAGGCCAATGGCTATGTCGAAACGGAAATGGGCCGCCGCCGTTATGTGCCGGAAATCAACGCGCCTAATTTTCAAGTGGCCCAAGCCGGCGAAAGGATGGCCATCAATATGCCCATCCAAGGGATGTCGGCCGACATCGTGAAGCTGGCCATGATTGCAGTCTACAAAGAATATGTCAACAATCCGGATGTGCGGATGCTTTTACAAGTGCATGACGAAATTATTTTGGAAGTCAAAGAAAGCTTAGCGGAAGAAGTGGGTAAAAAAGTAAAAGAAATTATGGAGCAGGTTTACAAATTAAAAGTTCCCTTGGTGGTGGATGTGAAGGTGGGGGATAATTGGGGAGAAGTGTAGAAATATTTTTCAGAAATAATAAAGAGGCAATGCCAGGATTCCGGCATTGCCTCTGTTTTTTAGAAAAAAGTAATATCTGCTTCTACCCAGCCATCAGAGTCTTTTTGACAAAAAGTAGATATACCTGCGCCACACTCAGCATGAAATGTTCCAACGCTAGTAACGATTTTTGGGAAAAAGGTGGGACATTCCCAATCTTCAATGTGTTCCAATTCATCAAATAAATTCACTGCTAACACTGTTCCAAATAGGACATAGAGTTCACCTTCTTCCGATGGAGTGTCAATAAGGATGATTTGGACTTTTCTTCCGATGAGATCGGGAAAGCAAGTTACGCCACCGATGGCATTATTATCAGTAAAGCAATTCGTGAAGGCATCATCAATGCGTCTGGCTATTTCCGCACTTGTTAATGGTTTCATTTTTTCTCCCCCCTTGTTATTTATGAAGATGCTTTTTGAGGCGAATATTTGCGCAGAGAGCATCGCCGCTCATTTTATAATATTTGGCTTCGCTTCGACAATAACAGCAAGTTCCTATTTGGTGTATTGTTGGACTACCTTCTCTGAAATATGGGCATTGTATGCATAGCTCAACAGGCACTAAATCTATGGCGGCCCATATTTGCCTTTCTCTGTAACCATCCTCTTCCCCCCAATTCCTTATTATAGCCTTGCCTCGTTCCATAATATCAGGTGCAACTTCTCTTGATTGATAACTCTTTATTATTTTTTGGTTATTTCTGACCAGTTGAGTCATGCACTTGCTGCATTTAGATAAATGCTCTTCAATTTTTTCTTTTTCTTTTTTATCAAGATAGCCAAGAGAAAATAAAGATAATTTTTTTTGAGAAGCGTGTGTTCGCATGATAGCCCCCTAAATTTATTGTTAAGTTACTGTGTTAAAATTCAGACAATCTGAATTTAGCAGTGAAGTGTATATTTTCTTACAAAGAATGTCAAAATATCCGATTGATTTTTTATATTTAGCATAAAGTTACTTAAAATAAGCCATTATTGACAAATAATAATAAATATGATAAAGTTAATATGTCGTCGGAAAAAGCGACATTTATTACAATAGCCATGTTGGAAACATTGCGAAAGATAGGATTGGAAGATAAAAAAGCCAAGATATATTTGGCGGCACTTGAACTTGGCGAGACGACAATCATTGGCATATCCAGAAAAACCGGCATAAAAAGAACCACGGTATATGAGAACATGGACGAGATGGTTCATTTGGGATATATTCGAGCGGTGGCGCGAGGCAAGAAAAAACATTTTATCGCTGCTAATCCTGGTGAGCTCAAAACACTTATCAGAAAAAAAGAACTGCTTTTAGATCAGATACTGCCGGATTTATTGGCGATGAATAATATTAGCGAGGTTAAGCCGAAAGTTTGGTTTTATGAAGGAAAAAAGGGAATTCTGGAAGCTTATGAAGATATCTTGAATTATCCCAAGACGGAAGTGGTTGGTTGGGCTTCTGGAGAAATTTTGAAAATGTTTAATTGGCAAGAGGCTGAAAAATACGTGGCCAAAAGACAGCGAAAAAAAATCATCCAAACTTTGATTATGCCGGATGATAAAAATTCCAGCCAATTCATTTCGCGCGACCAGCATCATCTGCGAAGGACAAAAGTGGTTAGTGCCGAAGAATATCCTTTTAAGATTGAAATTAATGTCTACGCCAATCGCGTTTCACTTTTTTCCGTTAAAGACAAGGTGGCTGTGATCATGGAATCAGAACCGATTGCCTCGGCTATACGAATGATTTTCAAGATGTGTTGGAAAAATATTTCCTAAAGCCGAGCTTTAGGGTACAATTAGTGCATGAGAAAAACAGAATTTGCCAATGATGAATGTTATCATATTTTCAATCGCGGAGTTGATAAACGCGAAGTATTTTTAGACACTTGCGACTACGAAAGATTTCTTTTGGCTATGAATTTATTGAATGATAGTAGTGATGGACTAATGATAAGGTGGAGAGATTATAAAAAAACTAATCCGGAAGTAGTGTTGGACGACTTCCTAAAGCTCGGCTTTAGGAAGGAAGATCCTTTAGTGGAAATCGTGGCCTATTGTCTTAATCCTAATCATTTTCACATTCTGGTGAAACAAGTGAAAGATAAGGGAGTTGAGAAATTTATGCATAAAATTGGAACTAGCTATACGAAATATTTCAATAAGAAAAACAAAAGGAGCGGCGCGTTATTTCAGGGGAAATTTAAAGCGGTGCATATTGATTCCAATGAAAAGTTGTTATATCTCGCAGCCTATGTCAATAAAAATAATTTTATACACGGATATAATAAAAATGACGATTGGGAATATACGAGTCTACCTGCTTTTTTGGGGAAAAGAGAAGATAAATTTATATGTAAAGACATTGTTTCAAAACAGTTTAGTAGTACAAAAGAGTGTAGTGAATTTTTTAATGAGAATGCTTTATATATGAGAGAGAAAAAAGAAGATGAAAAGTGTTTAATTGAATAATAATCTTTCCTAAAGCCGAGCTTTAGGACGAAACTTATGCCGGAATTACCTGAAGTACAAACTGTCGTAAATGATCTCAATGAAAAAATCAAGGGCGACGTTGTCGTTTCTTTTTGGAGTGAGTGGCCGAAGGCGATTAAGAATAAGACGCTGAAGAATTTTCAAAAAGAAATTGTGGGGCGCCAAATTTTTGGCGTGCGCAGGATCGGGAAGAATATGTTTGTGGATTTGTCGGGCGGGAAGACGTTGTATATTCACTTGAAGATGACAGGACATTTATTAGTAAAGGAACAAGATACAAGAAACAATAACCAAACAAAACTCAAAACTCAAAATCCAAACATCAAAAAGGAAAACTACTTTGATGATCGGGTCAATCAATATATCCGGCATAAGTGGATTTTGAAAGATAAAAAAAACAGACTGAAAACTATTGAATTTTCTGATATGCGCAAATTTGCTAAGATTGTTTTGGATGATACGGAGAAAATTAATAATTTAAAAGAAATAAAAGCTCTAGGCACGGATGCACTGAGTCCGGAATTCACTTTTCAAAAATTTCAAGAAATACTTGAGCGAAAACCGAAAGGGCAGATTGGGATAATTTTGATGGATCAAAATCTAATTGCCGGCATTGGCAATATTTATCGCAGTGAAATTCTGTTTGAAGCTGAGATTTTGCCGGAACGCCGGATTGAGAAAATTACGATGCCGGAACGCAAGAAGCTTTATGCTGCTATCGGTAAGATCCTCAAAAAAGCGGTGAAATTACGTGGAACCAGTGATTCGGATTATCGCGATACGGCTGGCGCGCCAGGCGGTTTTCAGAAAGTGTTGAAGGTTTATCGTCGCGATAAGCAGGCGTGCCAAAAATGTGGTACAATAATACAAAGAAAAACATTGGGGCAAAGAAGCGTTTTCTTTTGTCCCAAGTGTCAAAAATAGAGAGAGCTTTACTAATTACGAATTAAATACGAATATACTAATGCATAGTATGTTAATATGTGATTCGCAAATTAGCGCCTAGTAAATAATTGGTAATTCATAAAAAAGAATTATGTCTAAAACAAAAAAAATAATTATTGCAGCTGTTGTTCTGGCTTTGCTTGGCGGCGGGATTTATTTGATCAAAAAATCCAGAACTAATAACATCAAGCAGATTGATCTGAACAAAAAAGCCGCGCAAAATTCCGGCCCGGCCAATACGGGACCAGTGAGTCCGATTTCCGGCGTATCCTGCGACAATTGGAATAAGCGTCCAATTGCGGTCATGCAACCGGCCGATCCGACCGCTAGGCCCGCCGCGGGTTTTTCCGATGCGGATATGGTTTTTGAAATGCCGGTGTTCACTAATTCCAATACACGCCTCATGGGAGTGTATCTGTGCAATGTACCGAACGAAATCGGTTCAATCCGGAGCGGCCGACATGACTATATTCCACTGGCCAAAGGACTAGATGCGATGTACATCCACTGGGGATATTCCATTTTTGCTGAGAGTCTTTTGAAGCAGAAAATCATCGACAACATTAATTGTTTGACGACTTCTTATTGTACTCGTTGGCCCAAAACCGGGGTGATGCAGCTGGAGGATACGGGGCATATTACGAAAGACAAGATTGAACAAGCCATGAAGGATTATAATTATTCCACGGAGGACAAATTCGCGGGCTATCCTCATCAGGACGAAGCGGGCATTGACCAGCGGCCGAGTGGCGGCGATCTGCGTCTGGCTTACCCGGGAAAATACGGCGTTAATTTCGATTATGACAAAGCCTCGAACACTTATTTGCGCACTTGGGACGGCACACCGGACACGGACAAGAACAATGGCAAGCGCGTAGCGCCGAAAAACATCGCCGTGCTGGTGGCACAGGACAATCAGATCAAATTAGCGGATGAGCAAAGTTATATCGACAAAGGTTTGATGGATCCGTGGTCGCTGGTGCCGAAAGAAGATCAGGCCGGCATTGATTACAACGGCGTGGGACGGTATAATAATTTGCAATTGGGCGATCCGTGGTTTGACACTACTGATAGTGGTGATGCCTATTTCTATTTCAACGGCCAGCAAGTGAAGGGCACTTGGAAAAAAGATAAAGCTAGTTTGGACAGTAAACTTTTCTTCTATGATGAAAGCGGCGCAGAAATCAAATTTGTGCCGGGGCAAATTTGGGTGAATGTGATGGAACCGGGCCAAGGTATGAAATGGACACCGAGCAGTTAGCCTTTAGAAAATTAGCCGTTAGCTATTAGCGGGGGATTTAATTTCCTAAAAGCTAAAAGCTAAAAGCTAAAAGCTAAAAAATGATTATTTTTCTCTACGGCGAGGATGCGTTTTCTTCGAAACGTAAAGTTGCCGAAATAAAACAAAAATATCTCAATTCTGATAAGTCCGGTTCCGGCTTATCAGTTTTTGATTGTGACCACGCCTCGTCGGCGGGTTCGACGGGCAAAGATACCGTGAAAAAAATAATGTCCACGGCTTTCACGGCTAATTTACTCTCGCCCAAAAGACTGATAATCGTGGAAAATATGTTAAGCTTTTTGCTAGCAGAGGAACAGAAAGTCATGCAAGAATTTCTCAAGAAAAAAGGCAAATCACTCATTGAAGATAAGGATGTGGTGGTGGCTTTTTGGGAAGGCAGTCAACCGAAAAAATCCGGGGCGCTGTATAAATTTTTGGAAAAAAATGCCAAGAGTCAAAAATTTGAAAAACTGAGCGGTGTGAAATTACGCCAATGGGTTTTGAAAACTTTAGCTGAGATAGATGGCGCCGCTAAAATTTCTACCGCGGCTTTGGAAAAGCTACTAGTCTATTGCGGCGAAGATAATTTTGTTTTGTTTTCTGAAATGCAAAAACTGTCCAGTTATGTTGACGGACAGATGATTGAAGAAAAAGATGTGGAGAAATTGGTGCACGCCAAAATAGATGGCAATATTTTCGCCATGGTGGACGCCATTGGGGCGAACAACAAAAAACTTGCTTTAGGTATGCTACATAAACACCTGGAAAAAGGCGATGATCCTTTCTATATTCTCTCGATGTTTTTCTATCAATTTCGCAATATGCTGAAAGTGGCTGATCTCAAGGAGCAAGGCATGCCGGAATATGAAATTGCCCGCGCTACTAAACTGCATCCTTTCGTGGTGAAAAAAAGTCTCTCCCAAGTTTCGCGTCTGCCCCTTCTAAAATTAAAAACTATTTATCAAAAATTAGGGGAACTGGATACGGATATAAAAACGGGGAAGATTGAAATCAAGTTGGGGTTGGATAAGTTTGTAGCGGAATTGTAACTCTGCTTACTTTTTCTTTCCGCAAGAAAAAGTAACAAAAAGAACTCTCAAGCCGGCTCCGCGCGCCAATAAATTCTACGTTCGGCGGCTAAATTTACTAAGCTCTCTCTGAAAAGACCAATGATGAGTAAATTCTTAACGCCGCCTCACTTGAATTTATAGTGTCGCGCTACGCAAGGCTTGAATTAAATACAAAATACAATGACCAAGAAAATAAAAAACCACTCTTTTTTCAAGAGTGGTTTTCTTTACTGCAAGATTATTTCTTCAACGCTGCGGTTTTGACGGTTTTATTGAGTCTAGATTTCATGCGGGCGGCGGTGTTTTTGTGCAAGACTTTCTTTTGAGTGGCTTTATCGATGGCTTTTATCGATTTTTTCAGATATTCTTGGGATTTTTCGATGTCGTTTTTGGCCAAGAATTCTTTAGTGAGTTTGATGGCACTGCGGAAGGAACCCTTGATCTTACGATTCTTTTCGGTCTTCCGTTCAGTCACCCGCATATATTTCTTAGCAGATTCTTTGATTGGCATAGTTTATACGATAGAAATTAAAAGTAAAAAGTAAAGGTTTTTACCTATCATTTTTAGCACAGGCTGAGATTTTTGGCAAGTGTCAGTTTAAATGGTAGAATTGGGATATGATTGCAAAACTAACGGGAAAAATTGAATATCTGAAAAACACCTATGCCGTCATTGATGTGCACGGCGTGGGTTACAAGGTGCACCTCAGTGCTTATACTTTTGGCAAAGTGGCTGGAGCGCCAGAAATAAGCCTTTTCATCCACACTTATGTGCGCGAAGACACGCTGGCGCTCTATGGTTTTTTGGTGCCGGAAGAATTGGAAATGTTCGAACTTTTGATTTCCATTTCCGGCATCGGTCCTAAAGCCGGCATGAGCATCTTGTCGATTGCGACTCCAAAGACCATCAAGACCGCCATCTTGAATGAAGACCCTTCCATTCTCACTAAAGTTTCCGGCATCGGCAAGAAAACCGCCGAACGGGTAATTTTGGAACTACAAAACAAGGTGGCTGATATCTCAGTGGGCGACAAAGAAGAGGCGGTGACGGATGTGGATTCTATTGAGGCCTTGATGACGATGGGCTATTCCAATGTCGAGGCGCGAGATGCCTTAAAAAGTGTGCCGGCGGACATGAAAGACGTGGGGCAAAGAATCAAGACGGCGCTCAAAAATTTGGGGAAAAGATAAAAATCCATGCTAAATAACCCAGAAAAATTCATCCAAGCTAATTCGCCGGACGGCGGTTTTTTGCAGTCTAGTGAGTGGCGGAAGTTTCAGGCAGTGGTGGGAAGGAAAACATACAACATTTCTGCGGATGGTTTTTGGGCGAATGTTATCGAGCATAGTTTGCCGGTAGTGGGAAAATATTTTTATGCGCCAAGAGGTCCTGTTGTGCAAGATACAAGATACAAGATACAAGACACAAACAAATCTCAAAATTCAAAATCTAAAATAGAAAACGGGATGCAAGAGCTGATTGATTTGGCTGAAGAAAATAAAACTGGCTGGATCCGGATTGAGCTGGCGAGTGAAGAAATTTTGGAAAAAATAAAAAATAATATCCAATACAAAATTACCAAGGCGCCGCATGATGTGCAACCGAAAGAAATTTTTATTGTCGACATTGCAAAAACAGAAGAAGAGTTTTTGGCGGAGATGAAGAGCAAGACAAGATATAATATAAAACTGGCAGAGAAGAAAGGGGTTAGTGTGAGGGCAATTTCAAATCCAAATGATAAAAATACGGAAAAATATATTGCGGAATTTTTAAGATTGGTAAGAATTACGGCCAAGCGGGATGGAATCACATCACATCCGGAGAGTTATTATCGCAAGATGTTGGAAATTATTCCAGGTGATATTTTGAAATTGTATATAGCGGAATATCAAGGCAAAGTCATTGTGGCTAATCTGGTCTTGTTCTATGGTGAGACTTGCACCTATATGCACGGCGCATCGGATGATGAATATCGAAATGTTATGGCACCGTACATTTTGCAATGGCAACAAATTAAGGATGCTAAAAAAGCTGGATGTAGGCGGTATGATTTTGGGGGGGTCTCTACGAATTACGAATCAAGTACGAATGTACGAATTACGAATAAGACGAAATCCTGGGCGGGGATTACAAAATTTAAAACCGGTTTTTCACCGAAGACTGCCGCGACGAGATTTCCCGGGAGTTATGATGTGGTTATCAATGCTAAAAAATATTATCTTTACCGCTTCATTCAAAAAATAAAAGCCTTTGCAAAATAAAACAGATAGACAGTGGCGTCAAGTGTGATATCATTTAGACATGGATGTCGCACAACGCGCGACCAAAAATACAAAACAAAAAAAGCTTATGGAATTTTCCGGGCTCAGCGCCCAAGATTTAAAAAATATCCTGATTGAATCAGGCGTGATCGATGAGGAAAAATTGAAGGAAGCTTTGCGCTATGCCGAGCAAGAAAATGTTTCCTTGTCGGACGCGGTGACTAGCCGCGGATTGATCAAGAGTGAAGATCTGACTAAATTAGTGGCGGACTCAGCTAATGTGCCATTTATCTTGTTGTCCAAAAATATGCCAGACCAGGCCACCCTGGCCATCGTGCCGGAAATAGTGGCGCGCAAAAAGATGATTGTGCCTTTTAAAAAAGATGCCGCCGGAATCCATGTCGCCATGGCTGATCCGACGGACTTGGAAACGCCTAATTTCATAGAGCGCAAAGAGGGCGTGCCTGTGCTTGTGTATGCCACGACCATAGAAGACATTGATACGGTCTTGGAATTTTATGGCAAAGGTTTGCATGATATCTTGGAAGACACTTTCCGAGAAATTGAAACCAATAATTCAAAATCAGGAGAAGAAGAGGGCGCGCAGCAGCCCATTGTTGAGATTATGAAGGGCATCATTTTTCAAGCTTACCGTAATCGGGCTTCGGACATCCACATCGAACCGCGCGAGCGGGGCGACTCAATGGTGCGCTTCCGGATCGATGGCGTCTTGCATGACGTGTCGGTCATTCCGCGCGCGCTTCATCCACAAGTCATCTCTCGGATAAAAGTGATGGCCCGCCTCAGGACCGATGAGCATCAAATTCCGCAAGACGGCAAGATGGAAATTCCTATGGAGGAAGGCGAAGAAAATAAGGAGATTGATGTGCGGGTGTCGATTGTGCCGGTTATTGAAGGCGAGAAAGCGGTGTTGCGCCTCTTGGCAGAACGTTCCCGCCAATTTTTGTTGAGCAATATCGGGTTGGACGGCGAAAATTTAAAAAAGATTAAAGCGGCTTATGAAAAACCATATGGCATGATTCTGGTAACCGGGCCGACTGGCTGTGGCAAAACCACCACGCTTTATTCGATTTTGAAATTGCTGAATAATCGGAAAGTGAACATTATGACCATTGAAGATCCGGTGGAATATGACATTGAAGGCGTGAGCCAGATCCAGGTCAACCCCAAAGCTAAATTGACTTTCGCTACGGGCCTCCGAAGTATTTTGCGGCAGGATCCAAACATTATTTTAGTGGGCGAAATTCGTGACAACGAAACGGCTGATATTGCAGTTAACCTGGCACTGACCGGTCACTTAGTGCTCTCTACATTGCACACTAATGATGCAGCCACGACCATTCCGCGCCTCATTGATCTGGGCATCGAACCTTTTCTCATCGCTTCCACGGTCAACATTATTGTGGCGCAACGTTTGGTGCGGAAGATCCATGAAGATTGTCGCGCCAGTGAAAAGATAACAGCCGCAGAAATTGCGGGGCGCATCGGTTGGGACTTGGCCGAAAAAATGTTTGAAGTGAAAAGGACGGCTCCGGATGACGCTGTGTATCTCTATCGCGGCAAAGGCTGTGAGGTCTGTCAGCATACCGGTTTTCAGGGTCGCTTGGGTGTTTTTGAAATTATGTTAATTGACGAAGTTCTGCGCCAAGCCATTTCACAAAACAAAGACGCTGGAGAACTGCGTGAGCTGGCGAAGGAGGCCCAGATGGTGACCATGATGGAAGATGGCCTAGCTAAAGTCAAAATGGGCGTCACGACTATTGAAGAAATTATCGGCGCCACTAAAGTGTAATTTATTTTTTATGCAAATATTTAATCGTGTCACGCTGACGGATAAGCTTTTTTTTGCCAAGCATTTGGCGATGTTCGTCAGATCCGGCATTCCCTTGAACGAAGCCCTTTTGGAATTGGAAGATGACAAAAAAAGCGCGGTGGGACGCGTGGCTTTTCGCATCCGGCGACACATTGAAAATGGTCAATCGCTTGGCGCCGCGTTAGCGCAAGACGGATCCTTTGACCGTTTTTTCAGCAGTATCATCGAGATTGGCGAAACTTCTGGCACACTGGAAAGAAGTCTGGAATTTTTGGCTGCTAAAATTGCCAAGGAGGATGCTATTAATAAGAAAGTGCGCGCCACGCTCTATTATCCGATTTTAGTAGTAGTGATTGCGTTTATTATCGGAGGCTTTGTCAGTTTTTTCGTGTTGCCAAAATTAGGCGACCTTTTTCGCTCGTTTGGCACGCAATTGCCTTTGATCACACGCATCCTGCTATTTGTCGCGGATAGCCTGCGAAAATATGGCGTGGTGATGGCGGCTGGGGTGGCTGGTTTTTTCCTATTGTTACGTTTTGTGCTCACTGTTTCTGTTCCGTTTAGATTTTTTTGGCACCGCGTCCGGATGCACATTCCGATTATCGGCAGTGTGATTAAGGATGCCGCCTTGGCCGCTCTGTGTCGCAATTTGGGCATTATGCTCGGCAGTGGGCTGATGTTGGAGCGCGCGCTTTTGATTGAAACGGAAATCGCCGATGACTTGGTGGTAAAAAAGATCGCCACTGCTCTGCGACAGACTGTGTCACAAGGCAAAACTATTGGTGAAGGGCTGCGCAGCCAAAAAACTATTTTTCCCAAGATTGCCACGCGCATGATTTCGGTGGGCGAAGCCTCAGGAAAACTGGAAGAATCTTTTTTGTATCTGGCGGATTATTTGGAAGATGAAACGGAAACGCAAGCCAAGAACGCCGCCGCTTTTCTGGAGCCGGTCCTCCTGCTGTTCATCGGGCTCATCGTCGGCTTTGTGGCTTTGGCGGT
>Ga0209083_1001824_pt1 | contig 22476 bp, 20 predicted proteins | sample AM7aDNAmetaG_FD_184132 | JGI IMG/M metagenome (GOLD analysis project Ga0209083, IMG submission 184132) | Freshwater microbial communities from Finland to study Microbial Dark Matter (Phase II) - AM7a DNA metaG (SPAdes) (version 3) | ecosystem: Environmental > Aquatic > Freshwater > Lake ...
CACATCAGCACATCAGCACATCAGCACATCAGCACATCAGCACATCAGCACATCAGCACATCAGCACATCAGCACATCAGCACATTATCAGTACATCATATCCGTTATCTGAACCGCCACCATATCAATAATGATCACCAGAAGCGATGCCAGTACGACGGCCGAATTTGCTGCAATTCCCACACTTTCGGTACCCCGGCCGGCGTTATAGCCTTTGTAGCATCCGACCAGCCCGATGGCAGCCCCGAAAAAAAACGATTTTATAACGGCAGGGAAAAAATCCATGAACTTGATATGTGCGAACGCCTGTGAAAAAAACAGGAACAATGAAACGTCGCCTTTGATATTGGCGCCCACCCAGCTTCCTAAAATGCCAAGGGCATCAGCATATAAAATCAACAGAGGGATCATCAGCGTGGCAGCCAGCACCCTTGTAACAACCAGGAACCGCATGGGGTTGGTAGAGGAAACCTCCATGGCATCAATTTGTTCAGTCACCTTCATGGATCCAAGTTCTGCGCCTATGCCCGATCCTATTTTCCCGGCGCACAGCAGCGCGGTAATCACCGGTCCCATTTCCCTGATGAGTGAGATAGCCACCATGCCGGGCAACAGGGTCACCGCGCCGAAACGAATCAAAACAGGCCGCGATTGAATGGTGAGAACAAGCCCAATGATGATCCCCGTAATGGATATGAGGGGCAGCGATTTGTTCCCGATCTGAAAACACTGGCGCAGGAATTCCCTGAATTCAAAATCGCGTGAAAATGTCTCCCTGGCAATCTGCCTGACAAATAAAAAAACATCGGCAATACCTGTTAAAAAACTATTCGCCCAGGCAGTTTTTGCCATAGTTTTTTCGCCCAGTTTAGCCGACTGAACCTTTGCAAACCCTTTTACCTTAATAACGGGATTGAATTTTATCATTTTTTCAGCCTTTGATTTCTGCAAAATTATAGCCTCCCCGCTGTCGGAGTGTTACATAACTATTGAATTAATTTGCATGATTCACACATTGTTATAATGAATTCTTCCGGTTTTGCATGGGTGAAATTTCTTAAATTAAGTTGAACAATGTGTGAATGATGCAACTGTTATCAGGAATTGTGTAACAATAAAATTAGGATTGGTATGCACCTTTGCAACCTGCCGGAGGAATTTTGCAAAAGCCCTTTCCACCAGGAGTTTTCAAACCAACCAACCACCTGATCATAGTAAGCAAGTTCACCTGCATTCATTATCCTCAAAAAATAAAATTATGTACAACAGCGCCTGTAAAATCAGCGATCATGACATTGCCGATGAAGTATTAAGTGCTTTTAAGTGGAACTGGCAGATTCCCGGCAGAAGAGTTAAAATAAGCGTCGTAAACGGATGGCTTACACTGGAAGGCGACGTGGAATGGAATTACCAGCGGGAAGCCGCTTACAGATCGGTTAACAACCTTGTAGGTGTTCGGGGGGTGACGAATAACATCACCATCGACTCTGAAACGCACGATGAAATTGAAAGGCACAAGATCGAAATGGAACTTGTTCAGGACTGGTCCATCGATGATGAAGATATCCATGTGAACGTGATTGGCGAGAATGTGATCCTTAGTGGAATCGTTCATTCTTTTTTTCAGAAATCAGAAGCCGGCCGAATTGCAGGGAACTCGACAGGAGTCAGGATCGTCGAAAACGAACTGGTGATTGATGGCGACGACTAAATCATTCGCAATGAAAACAAATGAAGATTTACAAAGAGATGTCCAGGACGCGATCAAATGGGAACCCTTGCTGAACGCTGCCGAAATTGGTGTTACCGTTCAAAATGGCGTTGTCACCCTGACAGGTGTTGTTGACAGCTATTCCAAGAAAACAGAAGCGGAGGATGCAGCCAAACATGTGGCAGGCGTTAAAGCGGTGGTGGAGAAGATTGAAATTAAATTTGCCAACAGTTGGAAAATCAATGACAGCGAAATTGCCGATGAAGTATTAAATGCTTTCAGGGGCAACACCGAAGTTCCCGGCAGTAAGGTCAAAGTTAAAGTTGAAGACGGCTGGGTAACCCTTGAAGGGGAATTTACCTGGTATTACCAGAAAGAGGCTGCCGGGAAGTCAGTGAAAAACCTGCCGGGAGTGAAAGGCGTGTCAAACAAGATCACCATAAGATCTGAGACGCATGATGCCATCGAAAAAAGAGAAATTGAACGCGCGTTTGTGCGCAACTGGTCAATGTGCGACCAGAATATCGACGTCCAGGTAACCGGTAACAGTGTGACCCTGCGCGGCATTGTCGACTCGCTTTACCAGAAGGAAGAAGCCGGACATATTGCCCGGAGTGCTCCCGGCGTGTGGTCCGTCGACAATGAACTGGTGGTTGAATATGATGACGAGCCGTCACAATGAAATAATACGAATTGAAAAAAAATGAAAAAACTCGAAAATAAAACCGTGTTTATCACGGGAGGACCATCAGGCATCGGCAAAGCCTGTATAACCGGCACCTGCCTTGAGATCGATGGAGGCTACCTCGCCGTGCAGATGAGAACCATGGCTGAATAAGGTGTGAATGATGTAACTAATAACCAAAGTTTTGTAACATAAAAGGGGAAAAAGGGGATGACCTTTGCATTTTAATTCCAAGACTATAAAACTGAAGGCACTACACGATTCGGATCAGGCAAATAACCAATACAAAATACAAACCAACATGGAAACGAGGAAAATTACTACCAGAACAAAATGGTCTGTCGACCAGGCACATAGTGAAATCGCATTTAGAGTCAGGCATTTGAGAATTACCCATGTACGGGGCTTATTCAGGAATTTTGATGCATGTATCTATACACGCGGAAATGATTTCACGACCGCCGAAATAGATTTATGGATTGACGCAGCCTCCATAAACACCGGGGATGAAAAACGCGATGCCCATTTAAAAAGCCCCGATTTTTTTGATGTGCTGAACCACAAGCAAATCTCATTCACCTCAGGCAACATCGGCAAAGATGTTCTGGAGGGGAATCATGAATTATGGGGAGAATTGACCATGATGGGCATCACCAAAAATGTAAAACTGAACGTGGAGTTCGGCGGCATTGTCATGGATCCCTGGGGAAATGAAAAAGCGGGTTTCGCGGTTACGGGGAAGATCAACCGGAGCGACTGGGGACTTATTTGGAACACTGCCATGGAAGCAGGAGGAATCATGGTAGGAGAGGAGGTCACCATCATGTGCGATATCGAACTCACCAACCTGGGCCAGACGGACCTGCAGATGGAACTCGACCCAGCAGCCCTTATGAAAATGCCTGCAGTCAGCGTAAGTATGAATATCTCACAACAATAATTAACCAAAAAATGAATACATCAGAAGTTAAAGGAACCTGGAATGAGCAGAAAGGAAAACTCAAACAGAAATTCGCCATCCTGACCGACAATGACCTCATGTTTGACGAAGGCAAGAAGGATGAAATGATTGGAAAACTTCAGATAAAACTGGGAAAAACCAAGGAAGAACTGCACAGGATCATCGGAACCCTGTAAACCGGGAGTAAACAGGGACTATCAGCCGGAATGAGCAAACTGACCCTGACCATCATTGAAAAAACAACCACACTTAAAAAACTTAAAATGAGAAAGTCAATTTTAGCAATAGCCGCATGTGCCTTAATTTCCGGCGCCATGTTTACCGGGTGCAATACACCAGCTGCGAAGGTGGCAAATGCCCAGGATAATGTCATTCAGGCAAATCATGACCTGGAAAAGGCAAACCAGGAGTACAGGGCAGATATCGAAAACTACCGGAAAGCCGAGTCGCAACGGATCACTGAAAACGATCAGCGTATTGCCGATCTGAAGGCAAGCATGGAAAAGAGCAAAAAAGCTGCAAAAGCCGATTATAAAAAGAAGGTAGCACAGCTGGAGGAAAAAAATGCAGACATGAAAAGGAAACTCGCCGATTATAAAGAAGAAGGAAAAGATAAATGGACAACCTTCAAGACCGAATTCAGCCACGACATGGATGAACTTGGTTTGGCTTTTAAAGATTTAACGGTTAAAAATGTTAAATAACCTTTAAAAAATCCACCAATGAAAGCGTTAAAATTTATCATTATCGGCATGGTGCTGCTGCTCTCAGGAGCGGCGAAGTCACAATTCTCGATGAGCCTGAATTTCGGAACACCTCCGCTTTGGGGGCCTGCCGGATATGCCGAAGCGAGTTATTACTACCTGCCCGATGTTGAAGCGTTTTATGATGTTCATTCCACCATGTTCATTTATTACAGCGGGGGGGTATGGATTCACAGGGCCAACCTCCCGGCGCGTTACAAGGATTATGATCTGTATGGCGGCTACAAAGTCGTGATGAAAGATTACCACGGCAAAAAACCTTACTCGCATTTTAAAGAGTATAAATCAAAGTATGGCAGAGGTTACAATGGCCACGACCAGAAGAATATCGGGGAGCGGCCGGCAAAAGGCAATCCCGGGGGAAAGAACCCTCACGGCAATGGCCATGGAAATGGCGAAAACCAGGGACAAGGACATGATAACGGTCAATCGCATGACAATGACAAGCATAAGAATGGTAATAAATAACTCGTTAAAAACACACATTATGAGAGCAGGAAAAATATTATTGGGAGTATTGGCCGGCGCTGCCGTTGGCGCATCACTGGGCGTGCTGTTTGCACCCCATAAGGGAGTGGCTACGCGGAGAAAAATCTCCCATCAGGCCAACAGATACGTGGATGACCTGAGCGAGAAATTCAATGAATTCGCCGGCGACGTCAATGCCAAAATTGAATCTATCAGAAAAGACGCGGCGCGCCTTGCGAAAAAGGAGCAGATGAAGGCTGAGGACGTGATCGCGGATATCCTCGCCTGAATACCGGCGTAACAGCAACGGGACACATCATGGTAACTGGCAAACTGAACTTTAGCCAAACCGTTGTGTCCCGTTTTACTTTTAAAAACGCGCACCCATAAATTTGATAAACCAGGGAAATGAGCAGCATAGAAAGGATGTCAAAAAAAATAATCCGGTTTTGGAAAATTCTCGGCCCGGGCCTGGTTACCGGAGCGAGCGATGACGATCCGTCAGGCATCGCAACATACTCGCAGGCAGGCGCTGTGTACGGGCTGTCGACGCTCTGGACAGCGCTGATCACCTTTCCGCTGATGGCTTCCATCCAGGAGATGTGCGCCAGGATCGGGCTGGTAACTTCGCACGGTTTGGCAGGAACACTTAAGAAGCATTATTCCAGGCCGGTTTTATACCTGATGTTGCTTTTCAGCTTTCCGGCCATTGTCATGAACATTGGCGCCGATATCGCCGGGATGGGGGCTGTCGCCAATATGTTGCTCCCATCGGTTCATGCAACGTTCTTCTGCATCGGATTTACCATTATATTATTGGTTTTAATGATCTATCTGCCTTACCAGAAAATAGCGGCGGTCCTGAAATACCTCTGCCTGGCACTGTTGGTATACCTCATCGTGCCATTCTTATATAAACAGGACTGGATGGTTGTTCTGAAATCCACCTTTATTCCGACCATCCGGTTTGACAGGGATTTTATCATCCTGCTTGTTGCCATTCTGGGAACGACCATATCACCCTATCTTTTCTTCTGGCAGGCCACCATGGAGGCAGAGGACAAGAAACGCGGGGAAAACAAGCTGGTGGTAAATAAGCGGATCATGCACGAGATGAAACAGGATGTGGATTTTGGCATGTTGTTCTCCAATATCGTCATGTTTTTCATCATTCTCACAACGGGTACCGTGTTGTTTAACGCCGGCATCCATAAAATCGACACAGTTGAACAGGCCGCCCGGGCACTGAAGCCACTGGCCGGAGATGCGGCCTACCTGCTGTTTGCCGTTGGCGTGATTGGCACCGGATTGCTGGCCATCCCGGTATTGAGCGGTTCTCTTTCCTATATCATCACCGAAACATTCGGGTGGAAGGAGGGGCTGGATAAAAAATTCCATGAAGCTAAGGCATTTTACATAATCATAGCAGTATCACTTATTCTTGGCTTATCGTTAAATTACGTCGGCATATCGCCGATAAAAGCGCTGATTTACTCAGCTGTTCTTTACGGACTGACTGCCCCGGTGTTAATTGCGATCATCCTTCACATTTCAAACAATAAGAAAATCATGGGGAAATTTACCAATGGAAAGCGAGCCAACATTCTCGGGTTTGCTGCCTTTGTGCTCATGACAGCCGCGGCCGTGGTCCTGGTCTTTGTCCAAATAACGGAAAGGTAACCATCCCGGTTGACCAGAATGTCAATGTGTGAATGATGTAACTCTTCCTTGGAATTGTGTAACGGTTTCGGGGAATAAAGCACTGACCTTTGCATAGTGAAAATGCATTCACCAATAATTATAAAAAAAATGAATACCACGGAAGTAAAAGGCAACTGGAATGAACAGAAAGGCAAGCTTAAGCAACAATTTGCCATGTTAACCGATAATGACCTGATGTTTAAAGAGGGGAAAAAGGATGAGATGTTTGGAAGGCTTCAGATAAAACTTGGAAAAACAAAGGAAGAATTGCACAAAATTATTGCGGAACTATAGTCCCTGTTCCTGCATGGCAGGCTCATCGCGAAGATGTAAAGCATAAAACCAGCAATTTTACCTTTACATCTCTGCGGTTAGTTTAATTGGATCAATACACAGTCCTTACTAAAAATTATCATGGAAATCAGCGAAGTCGATAAATCGAAAGCACACATAACGGTTGAAATAATCGAGTATGTTCCCAATTCGGTGGTTATCAAAACAATCCTGAAAAAATCGACGGGAAACATCAGTGTCATGTCGTTTGACAGTGGCGAAGGGTTAACAGAAAAAACCTCTCCTTTCGACACCTTCGCGCAGATCATCGAAGGCAAGGCAGAGATCGTCATTGACGGGCATTCCAATTTTCTGCAAACAGGTCAGTCGATTGTAATCCCTGCGCATGAGCCAAACTTTGTCAAGCCAAACGGGCGGTTTAAAATGATCCTGACGGTCATCAAAAGCGGTTACGAATAATCCCGGTTAAGGAAGAGGATTGACAGAATTACTTTCATGGCCGGGATGACCCTGCCTTGAAGGAATTTCCATGTCACGTTGTGCAGAAAATCAGGCTTGTTACAGATAATTCCGCTGCAGGTAATGATGAAAATATTATCTTGCAGTCGCGAATCATTTAAAACAAACTTTATGGAATTCAAAGCCTTGCAAATTGCCGCGATGATAAACGGGACCATTGAAGGGAACCCGGAAGCGGCCATCACGAAATTGTCGAAAATTGAAGAGGGTGAACCCGGTTCGCTTTCCTTCCTTGCCAACCCGCTTTATACACAGTATATCTACACTACACAGGCATCAATTGTCATTGTAAATAATTCATTTATTGCCGAACATCCCGTTGCAGCCACCATGATCAGGGTGGAAAGCGCAGACGTAGCCTTTGCCAAACTCCTTGAAGTTTACAACAGGATTAAATATGATAAAAAAGGCATCGCGGCAAACAGCGTGATTTCATCATCCGCCAGGCTTGGAGAAAATGTTTACGTCGGTGATTTCGCAGTCGTCGGCGACCAGGTTGTGATCGGAAACAACGTGAAGATCTATCCCCATGTTTTTATTGACGATAACTGCGCCATAGGCGACAATACGATGCTTTTTGCAGGGGTGAAGATATATTCCGACAACAAGATCGGGAAGAACTGCATCATCCATGCAGGAACGGTGATCGGCAGCGACGGTTTCAGGTTTAACCAGCAGGATGGCCTGAATGTCAAGGTGCCCCAGATCGGGAATGTAATTATCGAGGATGATGTGGAAATAGGCGCCAATTGTACCATCGATCGCGCTACCTTCGGATCCACCATCATCAGGAAAGGGGTGAAGTTCGACAACCTCATTCACATCGCCCACAATGTCGACATCGGCGAAAATACCTGCATAGCCGCCGGAACAGGTATCGCGGGCTCGGTGAAGGTCGGGAAAAATTGCATGATCAGTGGGCATGTCTCCATGACCAACCACATCACCATCGCCGATGGCGTCATGATCGGGGGGGCAACGGGCGTATCGCGAAGCCTCACCAAACCCGGGCAGGCGTACCTGGGGAGCCCAGCCCTCGAGGTTTCAAAATTCAGGAGATCGATCGCCCTGTTCCGCAACCTGCCCGAGCTTGCTGAGCGGATCACGAAGCTGGAGAAGGAAGGACGTGGGACGTAGGACGTGGGCTTCGACTTACTTATTACCCAGAGCGTGACTCTATTTATTGCCCCGGGCTTTTAGCACGGGGATAAGGAGGTGAATGATAGATTTGTAATTTGATTATAAATGTCTTGTTCTGTGCATGAGTAGCATCCCTTTCTATTGCCCCGGGCTTCAGCCCGGGGGTAGGGAATGATTTCCAGAGAATGGGCTTTAGCCCCATTCGAAAATAGATACTGAAAGTTTGATTTTTTTCATGTCAAAAAGCCGGATAACAGTGATCTTTTTGGATCGTGCAATGAAAAGTAAACGGGAAATGCAAAAAACCGAAATTGTATGAAAAAGGGAATTCTTTTTATTTGCCTGGTTTTTTCTGGGGTTTTGTTCGGCCAGGTAACCTTCAACGGGAATGATCTTAAAACAATCGCGAAGAATGAGCGGGATGCCAGCGCCTGGAAACTTTCCCCGCGGAACGCAGAAGCGACCTCTTCCTATGATGTTAAATGGTACCGGTGCCGGTGGAATATCGATCCGTCAGTTAAACAAATTTCAGGAAGTGTTACCACCCTGTTCACACCTGTTGGGCACGGGATTGACTCGCTGTCACTGGATCTGTCCCAGGTTCTGGTCGTTGATTCAGTCAAATACCGGGGTTCTCCGGCCCCATGGCACCACAGCTCAGATTTGGTAGTTGTTAAGTTCCCGGCAACCATTCCGCTTCAGGTACTTGATTCCGTGACTGTTTATTATCACGGGGTCCCGCCCGATAACGGTTTCGGATCTTTTGTCCAGAGCACGCACAAAGGAACACCGGTGATATGGACACTTTCTGAACCCTATGGTGCCAGCGACTGGTGGCCCTGCAAGAACAGCCTGACCGACAAGGCCGATTCCATCGATATTTTTGTCACGACGCCCGCTGAATATAAAGCTGCGAGCAACGGTCTTCTCATCTCGTCATTACCTGACGGAACAGGCATGGTATATCACTGGAAACACCGTTACCCGATTGCGACCTATCTTGTGTGCATGGCGGTGACCAACTATTCCCGCTATATCCATAAGGTGCCGTTCGGACCAGACACGCTGAAGGTGATCAACTACATCTATCCTGAAGATTCGGCTACAGCTTATGCACAAACAGCCAATGTTGTTCCGATGATACAGGTGTACGACAGCCTGTTCGGCATCTACCCGTTCCAGAATGAAAAATATGGTCACACGCAATTTGGATGGGGCGGTGGCATGGAACATCAAACCATGACCTTTGTTGTATCGTTCGGGTTTGAACTGATTGCCCATGAACTCGCTCACCAGTGGTTCGGCGATAAAGTTACCTGTGCGAGCTGGTCGGATATCTGGTTAAACGAAGGATTCGCGACATACCTTTCAGGATTGTGCTACGAGCATTTGTTACCAGCGTGGTGGAAGCGATTCAGGCAGGTGCGGGTCGAAAGCGTCATCTCCCAGCCCGGGGGATCGGTATTTTGCACAGATACAACAAGCGTAGGCAGGATATTCGACAGCCGCCTTTCGTATGCAAAGGGAGCCCTGATCCTTCACCAGTTGAGATGGATCACAGGTGATTCCGTGTTTTTTACTTCATTGAGACAATACCTGTCGGATGCAAACCTGGCCTATGGTTTCGCGCATACTTCCGATCTGCGGGCTCACCTTGAAAGTGTTTACGGCCATGATCTCAGCTGGTATTTCGATGATTGGTTCACCGGCCAGGGTTACCCCTCATATCATATCGGCTGGAGCCAGGCAGGAAACAACGTGACATTCACCGTCAATCAGACCCAGTCGCATCCTTCGGTAGCATTTTTCCAGATGCCCATCCCGGTTCAGTTTAAAAATGCCTCGCATGATACCATTATCCGGTTTCTGAATACTTTTTCAGGACAAACATTTTCAGCCTCGATTCCGTTTGCGGTCGATTCGGTCATCTTCGACCCTGATTACCAGCTTATCTCCGGAAATAATACCATTGGCGCTGTTGCAGAAAATTCCTGGCAAAAAAACCTGCAGATTTTCCCGAACCCTGCAGGGTCCATGGTCACGGTGACGATGGAGGGGCTGCAGGTTAGCCCTCAATATAAAATATTCACACCCGACGGGAAGCTGGTTCAATCGGGAATGGTCACGGCACGCAGGCATAAGATCAGCATCACTGCCTTGCCCGACGGACTATACATTATTGTGTTTAACGAGCAGGGGCAATCTGTTGCACGGACTTTTGTAAAGAGCAGGTAAAAGGGGCTAGAAGTCCTTGACGCACCGTACCGGGAACGCATTGCAGCGGAGGGAATAATATTCCGACACGCTTTGATTGATGCTGTTCATCCCGCGGGTGACAATCCGATCGTTGCCATACTGTGTGGCAGTCCAGAACATGGTTCCTGTTAAGAATCCTGTTGTAAAACCCCAGTAGTTATTCTGATAAAAGAGGCCGGTGAGGATGGCTTTAAATCCCTGTGGCGGGTTTGGATCCTTAAGCGGTGAGCCTGCTATTCCATTGCCCGGGATTGATTGTCCGTCGACCAGCAACTGCCAGTCGGCAGAAGTGGGCACATGCCATTCAGGCGGACAAAGTCCCTGGAGATACTCACCCGGGCCGGGCACCCGGTACTGCATCAGTTCATCCCATTGATAAAATCCGCCATAGGAAGTGCAGTTGGCATCCGTGGCGTTGCAATATTTCTCGGCCAGGCAGTTGTCCGACTGTGGTGTCCCTGCGGGGGCGAGGTTGCTGCCGTAGTCCAGGTTGTCGCTCATCCAGCACCTGCCGCCCATGGAGGTTGCGTGATACACCTTGTTGGTGCGGATATCCGTAAAAGTAGACGGGCATGTCGTGAGATTACTGCCGGGCAGAATGGTCATCGTAATGGAGGGTGAAACACCCGAACAGGTGTTCACGTTGCTGTAATGGTAGGTTATCTGGTGCAGTGTCGGAGTTAATGCCCCCGGCGTAAACAATCCGCCGCTGAGCAGGGAGCCATCAACGAAATACTGCCCGCCAGGGGGCAGCCCTCCTTTCAGGTAAAACGGTCTGGATGAGGTGGTAGTTTTGGTGTCGTTGCATGATGTCAGGGTGACATCCGGAAGCGGGTTCACATGGATGGCGAAGGCAGGCGATGTTTGTCCGCTGCCACAGCCGGTTTTATTCCCTTTCACATACAAATTGCCACTGGCAGCAGTGAGGTCGAATGCCAGTTCGGCGGATGAGCCGTTGTTCGTTATGTTAACCCCCGTGGCCGGTACATACCACCAGGTATAACTGTCGGCATTGGTGATGGGTGCGACAGTGTATGTTCTCGCCCATGTATTGCATACCGGTGAAGAACCGCTGATGGGGCCGGCTGGTAATGGGAAGGTGATCAACGACACCGGGAAGGCGGGCGCCTGTTTCTGGCAATTCACGCCCCCGGGATAGGAGATCGTTTCGGTTACAGTGATTGAAACTGGGTTTGAATTCCCCCAGGTCACAGTGATATTCGTCCCGGTGCCCGTTGCAGGAACACCTCCAGCGACACTCCACGCATAGGAGTGCCCCGCCTGCGGCGATGCCAGGGTATAGGTTTGCACGCTCAGCCCGCAGGGGTTCTGATTCCCGTTGATAACCGGGGTGGGATTCGCGTTGATGGTCACTCCGTACGCTGGGGTTGACTTGCTGCAGTTGGTGGTCAGCGATTGATCAATGTCCTGCACCATGACCATTCCGGCCGGACCAGCTCCCCAGGTGACCGATATGGTGGAGGTATGATTCCCGGTAAATCCGGTTGCCCCGGAAACGGTCCAGATATAATCATGGTCGGCGATATAGGGGGTGCTGTATATTGCCCCGGATGAATTTGCACAAACAGATACAGGCCCGGAGATGACGGGTTCAGGCAACGGGTTTACATTGATCCTGTAGACCTTTTTATCACCCGGACATGATGCGCCGGATTGGAGGATTGGCGTTATGGAGTCGTCGACATATTGAGGAATCCCCGTATTGTTGATGATGGTCTGAATGGGAATGGCAAGCGACCCCGTGGCGGAAGTAGTATACCCGGTTAACAGCGGGCTTGATGGATAAGCGGTCCAGTTGAATGTAACAACCGAAGGGGCCCCCGGTGATGGAATAAGGTTCACTGGCGTAGTGGGGGAGCCCGAACAAACCGACTGGGTCAGCAAGGTGGTTGCGAGGCTGGGTTTGGGAAGAACCACAACCTTGTAAACACCCGCGTTGCTGACACATGTATTGTTGTATGAATTGATTGCATAACTCACGGTATCCGCGAGGAGTCCTGTGTTGTAAAGGATGTCGTTTAGGTAGGTACCGGGTGTGTTGTTGGTTTGGTAACCGGAAGTCGTGGCCGGGTATTGCGGGGTTGCCATCCAGGTAAAACTGGCACCTGTTACATTTGAAGTGAGGTGGAGGTTCACGGAGTCGCCGCTGCAGAGTGTCTTAAGCAGGGGCGTATTCGTTACCAGCGCGATGGTGTCGATGGTCACGCTTTTGGTGATGGTGTCCTTGCATCCTTCCGTGGAATGGGCAATCATGGTGACATTGAAGGTCCCAGGGTTCAGAAACACATGGGTCAGATTTGGACTGGTCGTGGTGGTTCCCGATGTCCCGTCGCCCCAGTCCCAGTCCCAGCTGATCACCTGGTTCTGGTTTAATGTCGAGTTGTCGCTGAACTGCGATGGCACCCCGGGGCAGCTTGCCGTGTAATTGAAATCGGCATTCAGAACCGTATAGGTAAGACTGTTGAAAATCGTATCCGTGCAGCCGTTATAGGCCGTTAGTTTGCACCAGTATTCCGAACCGGTAACAGGGTGGGGTACCGTAATGGATTCTGTCGTTCCGCCAGTGCTCCACAGATAACTCAGGAACCCCGGGGGAGCGGTGAGGGCTGCTGTAGAATCGCCCTGGCACAGTGCTGTCTGGATCTGCAGTGCACTGCAATAGGTAGATATGTATGCATATCCGAAATGGGTATCGTAGGAGCAACCACGGACATTGAAAATCACATTAACCGTTTGTCCGAGGTAGGGACTGAGGTTCATGCCAACCGTGGTCCAGTCTTTCCAGTAAACGTTGCCTGTTGCATCGTTCGTGCAAAGATTCCACCCGGGAGCAGGGGTGCCGTTTACCTGGGCAGTGATATAATAATACCCGCATGTGGAATCCAGCACGGCACCGGCAGCATCATTCACCTGGATTTTAAAATCAGGTTGGTATGCCGTTGGCGGAAGATGCCCCCCGGTTTGCAGGACTACGGCATACCGGTAAATGAAAAGGTAGGAATTCGAAGTTACCGTCACGGCATATTTGAGTTCGGCTTCCTTTTTGATCGCGCGTCCGTTTGGCGGACAGGCATTGCCCGAATTGCTGGTGTACATGGTATCGCCGATCCTTGCTGAAAAACTTTCGCCCGGGAAGATGTTTAACAACCCGTTGCAGGTTTTGATATCGTGCCATCCCGGTGCCGGAATTATCTTGTGCAGCGGGTGTGCGCCGGTTGTAAGAAACCCGGCTGTCTGGCAATTGCACGCCGTGCTGTAATAGCCATAACAACCCGTCCAGTTTGTCCAGTTGCCCATACTGAAATTTGAGTTTGAACAATTGCTGTTCAGGTTGCCGGTGAGCGGGTCGTAGATGGGTTTGATGGTTTGGCTATTGTTTTGAGACTGGAGGGCATGTGGAAGTAGCTGGGAACCAAGATTGAAGGGAATTTTCCTGTGTTGGGAAAAGGCTGCAGGAGGTGAAAAAAACAACATTATTCCAGTAATCAGGAGAATGATGATTTTATGTAACCTTTTCATCATCCCCTGGCAGACCAGGCACTGGTTACCTTGAAGTATCATGAGGGTTCCCATTTATCATGCAACCGAGCAGTAAAGATAGTAAAAAATCGAACAAATATTTCCTATTATTGTAATTTTAGAAAAGTTTTACAGGAATCCCCAAATGCTAAAACAGATAGAACCAATATGGAACCAATAGGGAATCAAGAGGGTTGAACGGAGGTTGAATGGAGGATGAATGGAGGAGGATTGGAGGAGGAATGAAGGAGGAATGGAGGATGAATATAGGATGAATATAGCCCGAACGTTGAACCAATGGAGGAGGGATAGGGAATGAATGAAGAAACAAGGAATGTGCCTTGTAAAAAGTTGCCAAAATATGAAAATCAAGGATTTCGCCCGGAAACAGGAGGCAAATAAGACCGTCACAGGTTGAACGGGGAAATATAAATAATTATTATTCAAAATGTTAAACCCATGATACCCATCTTTGTCTGAAAAAGTAAAAATGATTAAATGAAGTATTTCTATGTGGTTTTTGTGGTCCTTATTTCAAACTGTACAGGCAATCCCTCTTTAAAGGAGATGAAAAATCAGGGGATTGAGGCCGATTCAATGTTAACGTACTGGTACGAACCGTCAGTTTCAACGGTTTCAGGAATTCTGACATTGGAGAAGTTCTGGGGACCGCCGGGGTATGGCGAGGACACGACGGTCGACAAAGTTGAAACCGAATATATCCTGGTACTTGAAAAGCCAATAACCGTGGTTGCAAATGACTCCTCCGGAAACTTTGAAGAAACCAGGTCCGGGATATTTAAGCTCGAGATCGTAGCAGGCACCAACCTGGATCAATTCCTGGGCAAAAGGGTTACGATGACAGGTGGCTTTTTTGGTGCCGTGACCGGGCATCATCATACAGATGTTTTATTGACTTTGGTGAAAATTGCAGAATGATCAGAATTATTTTGAGTTTTTTAAAAAAAGGAAGCCTGTTTAAAAATTAATTATCTTTATAGGGAAAATGTATTGTGGTTTTTCGCAATAATTTTTTGTTTTAAATGACAAAATTTATGGCAGGCGCCGTTTTTAAACTCCGGAATTTGGTCGTGTCTGTCCTGTGAGTTTCACTATCCCGACACCCTCCGGAATATCAAAATATTAACAGACGATAACGATTGATAACAAACGACTATGAATCCAGGTGATCGACCGGGACTGGTAAGGATTTTACCAATGAATCAATGATAAATCACGAAAAAGGATAATGGACTTTAAACTTTTTCAATTGCGATACGGGCAGTTTTTTTTGTTGATCATCTTCCAGCCTGAAGGTCAGCCCTGCGCAGTGGCAGTTCGGTTACTTTGACTCACTGAAAACTGTAACTATCAGCACCCAGAGCCCGGGTGAAGTATCATGGAACATAACCTCTCCGGCGTCCTGGATAAAATTTTACCCTTCACAGGGCAAGTGTTCACTGGGTAAACCTTCATCATTGGCCAAGAAAGTTTCGCGTCAGACAATCCTGACTGATTCTTTGCAGGTAACCTCTACGATCAGCGCATCAAACCTGGCAAGTGCCCAACTTGGCGTTTTCCCCTGATAATAATACCGGGCTGCTCCTGACCCAGTCAAATCAATTCGCCACCATGGATGTATATCTCGGGATAATCCAGCAAACCTTCACTCCCCTGGTTAACTTTTCCTGGCCTTTTACCGGGGCAAGCGGAGAGCGCTGGTTTTACCTGAATACGCCTCTCCATTATAAAAATTATCTTGCCTGGCCGACACCCGCGGGCGGGGTGAACGGCACCCTCCTGCTGACTATCCCGGAAGATCAGCTCACAAATTTAATCCTGCATCCCGGCGGGCAGTATCTCTATGGCTGTACATACGGAGGAGACCGGGTCATTAAATTCAACATTGCCGGCACGCCCTTCCAGTCCTATTCATTTGCTTATCCGGGTAAAAACTTCTGGTTTGCCTCCGATGGAAAATCGATTATCTCCTGCAGTAAAAAGAAATTTCGCGTGAACACCCAGCTCACCGGGAACGATGTAAGTTTTGTTTCTGATATCCAGCTTGCCGGGTCGTGGATTTACGTGTTTTCGGAAAACAGCGTGCATCATGAATATTACCTGATCCCATCAGGGAATAATCCGCTTACTCCGGATGCGTCAAGCAACCACCTGATCGTCATGGATACCAGTTTTACCATTTAGCGCACCATAACCCTCGAACCCTACCTTCTGTCGGCTGATCCGCCGGTATTCCCGCAGGCGTAAGGGGTACTTCTTGTTACCTCCGCCGATGGTGGGGAGATCCTGATGGTCACAGCTGCCGCCGACGCGGGTAAATATGGCATACAGGTTATCAACAGGAATTGGAAATGATGGAAGGGGGAGAGGTCCTTGCAAAGTTGAAATTTATTAACTTTAAAAAGTTTCTAAATGTAAGTATTACTGACATCAAAACAGATTCACAATGAAAGCATTTTTCCTTTGCCTGCTATTCCTGTTCACTTTGTCAGGGATAAAAGCGCAGCCGGCCAAGCCCTGCGCAACCTGCCCGCCGCAAAGCATCACCCTGACGACCCAGGCGCAGGTCGACAACTTCCAGGTCAATTACCCGAACTGCACCGTGATCATCGGCGGACTGGAGATCAGCGGCAGCAATATCACAAACCTGATCGGGTTGAACGGGATAACCTCCGACCAGTCATGGCTGAACATTTCGGACTGTCCGGCGCTGACAAGCCTTATGGGCCTGAACAACCTGGGTTCTATCGGGAGCTACTTCATGATAGAGAACTGCAATGCGCTCCATAACCTCACGGGATTGAACAATTTGCACACCATCTCAAATTCTTTTTCTGTTTCCGGATGCTCCAGCCTGGAAAACCTGTCGGGGATGGATAACGTGACATCCATCGGGGATTTTATAGATATCAGGAACTGTAACTCGCTTATCAGCCTGGCCGGTTTGAGTGGTTTAACCACCATTAATTATTCGCTTGATATCACCAACTGCAGCTCCCTTTCTACGTTGAATGGACTTAACAACCTGAATGCCGTTCACAGTAATCTGGATATTAGCAGCTGTCCCTCACTGAACAGTCTTGCGGCGCTTGGCAATCTGCACCAGGTCAGGGGCAACTTCTCGGTGGAGGGCTGCAGTTCGTTGCACCATTTTACCGGGATCGGAAACCTGGCCGAAATATGGCTTTCCCTGATATTGAAGAATAACAGCCACCTGCAGAACCTGAACGGATTTAATAAACTCACTTTCCTGGGCGGCAACCTGATGATTGACCAGTGCGATTCCCTTGCGAGCCTGTCTGGCATGGGAATCCTGCATGCGGTCGGAGCCAGCGTATATATAACCAACTGCAGCTCGTTACCCAGTATGACAGGGCTGGAAAGTCTGACATCCATCGGGTTAGCCTTAGAAATTATGGGTTGTGGTTCACTGGCAAGCCTTCACGGGATCGACAATATTGCCGCCGGCACCATCTACACACTGGATGTTTCAGGAAACGGTTCACTGACTTCCTGTGCAGTGCACAGTATCTGCGATCTGCTGGCAAACCCCAATGGTCCGATCGTTATTTCCGGCAATGCTGCCGGCTGCAACAGCCCGCAGGAAGTTCAGGATTCCTGTACCCTTGACGGGATCCCGCCGGAGGCATCGGGCATGTTGCCCGACATCTGGTCCAACCCGGCATCCGGTCTCGTTACAGTCAGGAATATCGCAAAGGGGATGCTCTATATGCTGAATACCGCCGGCCAGGTGGTGCTGTGCCGTTCGGTCACCGAACCCGACCCAGTGATTGATGTCAGTATCCTGCCTGCCGGGGTGTATGTGGTCAGGATCGTTGATCATGACAAATCCTTGGCGCGCAAGATCATTATAAGGTAATGTTCTGTGGACTGGAAGGGTTCCGGACTAATAGCTGTAAACAAAAAACCAGCAATGACGCTGGTTTCGGTGGGATGTACCTGATGTTCAAGGGGTGTTTCGTGATCCCGGCGCGATTCGAACGCGCGACCCACAGCTTAGAAGGCTGTTGCTCTATCCAACTGAGCTACGGGACCATTGCTGATAATCAGCGTATTATGTTGGTATAATTTCTTATAAAAATCGAACTTGCCACAAAATTTGCCACAATATACTTGAAATCTACTGTTTACGGGCGTTTCAGATGGTTTTTGCCTGATAAGTCCAATAAATATTGGTTATTTGACATCTGAAATCGTTTTTTCCAGTAAGTTAAGAACGATCTCGTAAAAAGGCGAACCTTGATGGGCAGGTTTGACTTTTGAGGGTGCAAAGATAATCTTTTTGGAGAATTTTTGTACCTGGACTGATCAAAGATGTTTTCCGGAGTAGTATAGGAGACTTATAATCACGCGAGATTAAATAACATCACCGGGAGACTTCGTATTCACTCAATGATTGCAATTCCTTTCAAATGTAATGTCCTTCATATGCATTCTTCCCGAACGATCAGCAGAAATATTTGCTGTTCTGGTGTCACTCTGTGTATTATAAATATCAAACATAATATGGTCAATGGAATACATACTCATCTTCAACCCGAAATTGAGAAATGATGGTGGTTTCACCTTGGGATTTGGGATTGGTACACCACTATGGCTTAGAATAATGACCAATCTATTTGAATATGAATGCGATTAACAAAGGAATTTCCATGCCGTCGGATCAGGAATTAAGTTGGGAAGGAGATGATTTGGTAGTACAGTGATCGTGCCATTCCAAATCCCCTCATTCAGTTTTATGGACATGTTATAGTTACTTTTAAAATATTATAACTACTTAAATCTATAAAAAGTGTCGAAAAACAGTTAAATTATTTTACAATTCACCCTTACAAAACGGCTTAAATAATTTAAAAACTGTCTAAATTGTTGAGATAGAATATTATATTATAATGAAATATGTTTCGAAATTAAATATTATTGTTAGGCGACCTGTTTTATTTTTAATTATTATTTATATTAGTGGGTTGATAATGAGTCTTAAATTACTATAATATGAAAACATATTTTCATATTCCGGATGGAAAGCAATGGGCGAAGAGTATATTTGAAAACCGTGCAACTGTACTACTTGTTTTTTGTTTAATGGTATCAGGAATTTCCTCACTTCGAGTACATGGTCAATGCGATGCAACAGCAACACCAAGTTCCATTTGTTTTGGAGGGGCCACCCAGCTTAATGTCACAACGACGGGAAGTAATACCTATGTTTGGGCATCTAATCCTATTGGTTTTAGCTCAACATTGCAGAGTCCAACTGCTAATCCATTATTAGCAACAAAATATTATGTTACAGTTACTCCGGTTCCTATTGGACCCGTTTGTGTTGATTCTGTAAGTGTTATTGTGAATCCAATTCCATCTGCTGATTTTTCGTCGATAAATCCTTCATGTTCCGGGCAAAGCGTTTCATTTAGTAATAATTCCACTGGTTCTGGTCTATCCTTTCTTTGGAATTTTGGAGATCCTGGGTCAGGTGTTACTAATACCTCTACGTTAACAAATCCTAATCATGTTTTTTCAATTCCAACTGGATGTAATCCCGCTTCAACATTTAATATAATGCTCGTAGCTACAAATATTTATAATTGTGTAGATACAAAAAGTAAATCCATTGATGTTAATAAAATACCAAACCCACAAATAATTGATCAAAATATATTCTCCCCTTTTAGTAATTGTTTGAATTATCCAAGTCAATCAAATCCAGATTATCCTTTATCAGTTGATAACATTACAGCAAATACTGGTTGTATCAGTGGTTATACTATCCAGTGGGGAGATGCATCAACAACAAATTTTCCGCCTGAAGTATTTCCATATACCCATACTTATCATTCGTTGGGGGTTTTTTCGTTAAAAATTACTGCCAATAGTAGCAATGGGTGCACCGGATCAACAACCTATAATGTTATAAATCAAAGTATTCAGGCAATTGGGATTTATAGTGGCGGAGGAACAAGTGGGTGTGCTCCAATTACATTTCCATTTACCCTGTCTGGGGCTGCTAACAATTCTCCTGGCACACATTATTACATTTATAATGGAGATGGGAACTCTTCAGTGATTCCGAATGTTTTGAATGATACAATAATTAATTTGACCTACAATACATCATCTTGCGGTAAAGGACTCCCAAATAATGCTTACACACTTAGAATTACAGCAAAAAACAGCTGTCCGGATACTGCTTCAACAACGTACAATCCAATTATCATCTTCTCGCATCCAACCCCTTCTTTTACCTTTTCCCCAACATCCCCCAGTTGCGTAAACCAAACGATCTCTTTTACCAATACATCATTACCCGGGTCTGGTTCAAATTGTGGTTCCATCACTACTACCTCCTGGAATTTCGGAGATCCGGGTTCTGGAGGGGCTAACACTTCAGGCGCTCCAAACCCCACTCATATTTATGCGTCTCCTGGCACTTATACAATCACACTGACAATCAATAATGGGCAGTGTCAAAGTACTACCACAAATACCATTGTAATTAATCCGCGCCCAAATCCCACAATAACCGGTCCAAATCCTGTTTGTGCTGGTTCAATTGGTAATGTTTATGTAACTGAATCAGGGAAAAGTAACTACTCATGGACTGTCTCAGCCGGCGGATCAATTACATCGGGTGGTTCTTCGACTAATAATTCTGTTACTATCACCTGGAATACCCCTGGATCTCAGACAGTTTCTGTTAACTACACAGTTAATGGTTGTTCAGCAATGTTCCCGACGGTTTATCATGTCACGGTAAACCCGCTTCCTGTCCCTTCGATAATTGGGGTTAATACTATTTGTACAGGTTCCACAGGGATCGTTTATCAAACAGAGCCTGGAAATTCAAATTATTTATGGATAGTATCAGGGGGAGGGAGCATTGTTTCCGGGGTTGGTACTAGCACGATTACAGTAAATTGGAATAATACCGGGACGCAGAGTATATCTGTTAATTATACTGATGTTAACGGATGCACAGCTGCCACGCCAACAACATTGACAGTGACTGTTAATCCCAAGCCGGTTGTCCCTGACCAATCAACCTCAATTTGCAGTGGAAGCACCTTTACCATTACACCGACAAATAATCCGCCCACAACGATCATACCAACCGGTACTACTTATAGTTGGAGTCCTCCTACCGGTTCCGGATTTACTGGTGGAACTTCAGGGACAGGTCAATTAAATATTAGTGGAACTTTGGTAAATACTACCAACACGCCGCAAACGGCAACTTATACTGTATTCCCCACAACTAGTTTGTGCCCTGGCAACTCTTTCACTGTAACAGTTATTGTTACTCCCAAACCGTTGATTCCCACACAAACCCAAATTGTTTGCAGTGGAGATCAGTTCACCATCACCCCTGTTACGTCTTTACCTAACACGATCGTTCCTGCCGGGACGACCTATAGCTGGTCGATACCAACCGGGGGCGGTTATACCGGTGGAGCTGCCGCCACGGGTCAGGCTTCGGTCACGGGCACGTTGACCAACACGACCAATATTCTTCAAACAGCGGTTTATTCGGTCACCCCGACCTCGGGGAGTTCGGGTAATTGCGTGGGATCCGCGTTCACGGTCACTGTGACGATCAACCCCAAGCCGCTGATACCAGCTCAAACACAGACAATATGCAGTGGCGTGCAGTTCACGGTAACCCCGTCCAACAGTCCGCCTACTGCCATAGTACCAACGGGAACGACTTATAGCTGGGCAACCCCGGCGGGCAGTGGTTTTACAGGCGGTGCACCGGGAACATCCTTACCATCGATAACCGGCACGTTAATCAATCTCACCAACAACCTTCAAACGGCCGTTTACACGGTCACCCCAACCTCGGGGGCCTCAGGTAATTGCCAGGGATCACCGTTCACGGTGACGGTTACCCTCAACCCCACGCCATCTATACCTGATCAACCGATAGCAATCTGCAGTGGTAATACATTTACTATAACTCCTGTTAATAATCCACCAACAACTATCGTTCCTGTCGGGACGACCTACAGTTGGTCAGCCCCATCGGGTAGCGGGTTTACAGGTGGGGCAGGCGGTGCCGGGTTGTCCTCGATCAGCGGTACGCTGGTCAACACAACCAACACTGTCCAGACAGCCACGTACACGGTCACGCCATCCATCGGCACGTGTTCGGGTACCAGTTTTACCATTGTTGTCACCATCAACCCCCGGCCCTCTTTACCTGGCCAGGCTGCCATCATCTGCAGTGAAGGGACCTTTACCTTGTCTCCGGTAAATAACCCGCCCACCACGCTTGTTCCTTCAGGAACAACTTATAGCTGGTCGCTTCCAACCGGTAGCGGGTTCACAGGAGGGGCATCGGCCACGGGTCAGACCCTGATAACCGGTACTTTAACGAACACGACCAACAGCCTTC
>Ga0209083_1001825_pt1 | contig 22452 bp, 37 predicted proteins | sample AM7aDNAmetaG_FD_184132 | JGI IMG/M metagenome (GOLD analysis project Ga0209083, IMG submission 184132) | Freshwater microbial communities from Finland to study Microbial Dark Matter (Phase II) - AM7a DNA metaG (SPAdes) (version 3) | ecosystem: Environmental > Aquatic > Freshwater > Lake ...
TCATTTTTTAGTATAAGTATATATTATAAGAAAAAAGTCATTTTTTTCTCATTTTAATTTTTTTATTCCAAAAATAGTATGTAATTTTGTTTTCAATTAATCAAATGTTTAATCTAAAATCAAAAACTTATGAAAAAGGTATTTTTATTTATGTGTCTGTTGTTTGTTGGTGTAATGACTATGATAATATTTATCTAAAGAAAACTTTTGAAGTTCAGATTTCTCTAAAAGATGGTTCAGCAACTCTTTGGATTGATGCCGCTTCATTGGACAATTCAGTAGATAAGGCTGGTTACGAAATTGAAGAAGGTCAGTTGAGTGGATTTATTGAAAACTTAAACGAATCCAAATCCAAATACATTGAATGGGTTAATAAGGCAAAGGAGAACAATGTGAGTGAGGTTGATAAGCCTATTGAATTGACTACAAAATCTCAAAAAATATCAGGTTATTTTAAGTATGGAGATTGGCAGTTTGACCATAATGTAAGACTTTCCTACAATTTTAAAATTTTCAAGGATGATAAGACTGATAAGATTAATTATCTTTTAATTGTAAGGAGTGGTAAACTTCAATCAGGTAGTAATCAATTTATGGATTGTAAAGATGTAGTTTTAGTATTCACTTCGGCTGATGAAATCACTGATTTTTTAAATATCATTTCACCAGAAAAAATTACAACTTATAAGAACAAACCAAAATCAGAGGAACTATTTAAATAACAATATCTATTTGATTGTGAAGAACCCAGACTCAAAAGGTTTGGGTTTTCTTTTTTAATATATAGTGATATGTTAATGACTTATGAAGCATATCAGACCAAGAACCATTCAAAGTTTCTATTGAAATATCATATGATTTTTGTGGTTAAATATAGGAAGAAACTATTGAAAGGAACATTATCTGATGATATGAAAACCATTCAAGAATATATTGAAAAACAAGGATAATTTTGTGTCAAATTCATCAACTACACTAAAGATGTAGTTGTTTTCTTTGACAATCTTTTATAAAATTTCTAAACTTGGTCTGTCAGATACCTTTCTTTTTTGTTCTAATTTTACACATCTTTTACATTTTTTAGCTTTTTTTGATATTTCCTTTCCACAACAACAAATTTTGTTTTTATTTATTTTTATATCTTTAATTTTTTTACTTTTCTTACAATAATTATCAGTTTGACCATGACAATTATTACACAATATTTGTAAATTGTCTAATTCATTATTTGTTTTATTACCATCTTTATGATGTAATTGAAGTGGTATTTCTTTTCTGTTCCATTTAGTTCTTTTACATTTTTCGCATTTTTTTTCTTTAATTCCACAATCAAAAAGTTTTTGTTTTAATTTATTACTGCCAATATATGTATTTTTTTGTAAATATTTTTCTATTGGTATTTTTGATAATATTATTATTCCTTTTCTCCAATTACTACGACCCTTATATTCTACTTTTATTTTTTTAAGCCAAACATTTAAAGTTCCCTCCTGACAATTTAATTCTTTACAAATAAACGATTTTGTTTTTTTATTTTCAATCCATTTTAATATTTCATCTTTTCTTTCCAAAATATCTTTTCTCATATATAATTTTTTATTCTTATATAAATTGGTAAAGGTGTATTTTTTCTAATTTTAATCCATTACCAAAACTTTTGTAACTTCGGTGGGATTTGAACCCACACTTTATAGTTTCTAAAACTATTTCCTCTTCATTGGGATACGAAGTCAAATGTAGTCTGAGTGGGATTCGAACCCACACTTGAACGGGTTTGAGCCGTTTTCCTCTTCCATTTGGGATACCAGACCATTGTAACCCCGACCAGACTCGAACTGGTATATTTCGGGCTTAAGCCGAACGTCACTTCCTTTAGACTACGGAGTCATTTGTGGGACATGATAGAATCGAACTACTTCGTCTGACCACTCACCATATTTAGAGACAAAGGTTTTACAGACCCCCGGCGAGAACATATCCCATTATTTTTGTGTACCGATGGGGGAGATTTGAACTCCCACGCTCTTTTTAAAAACAACGGATTTTAAGTCCGCCGCGTCTACATTCCGCCACACCGGCATTTTTTGTGACCGAAGGGGGACTCGAACCCCCACGCCTTTCGACCCGGGCTTCTTAGACCCGTGCGGCTACCAATTTCGCCATTCAGCCATAGTGAGGATAGAAGGATTCGAACCTACAAAGAACGGTGTTACAAGCCGCTAGACAACCAACTGTCCAATATCCTCATGGTGGGGATGACTAAGATTCGAACCTAGTTAATGATTGTTTTACTGACAATTGTGTTTACCTACGAAGTAACTGTTATACATTCGCTACATTTCTGAGATAATCAGACAACAGTGTGATCAAAATTCACCACATCCCCATTTTATTTTCAATATTTTAAAGAACAACAAAAAACCCGATCCTTTTGAGACCGGGTTTCCGATTTGTAAAAATAAGTTTAGTTATTTCATAGCAATATCAACCCAGCCTCGATTTGGATAGAGGTATAAATACAAATAATATAGGTTGATGTTTACTTTTTTCATAACGTTTTTTATTGTTTGATAAATTATATATTAAATCTTTTTAGTCTGTTTTTTCTATTTTTAACTATTCATTTCTTTTACAAATTCTTCTGCTGATACATCAGGGTATTTTCCTTCTTCATAATCTGATTCGAATGTGTAAGGATCAATTGGTCCTGAATATCCTAATCTGTAACAATGTTCAACAAAACTGTCAAACCATTCATCGAAACTACCGTAATCTTCATTCATTATAAAAGATATTTTCAAATTATATTACAAAAATATGTAAAAGTTTTGAAATAAAAAAATTATTATTCATCATTCATTTCTTCAAATTCTGTTAATTCTTTATTTATTTCTTCTAAATCCATGATATTCAATATCATAAGAGCTCTATGTTTAGCCGTTAGATCGTGCCAAATTCTTCCTTGACTTTTAGATATTGAATTTACGATGTCTAAAGCGATGGGACTTTCGGTAAAATCAATAAGTCTTTTATAATTTTTTTCCCACCATATATCTTTTTCAGTTTTTTCCATTGTAAACTAATCTTTTTTACTTTACTTTTTTCTCTTTCTTTTCAAATAATTTCTTTAATTTCCTATTGTAGAATGTTTCAAAATCTTCTTTTTCATAACGCCATCCACAACCGTCATCATTGTTCTTTGAATTTTTAAGAACTATATTGAAATTGACAAGTTTATAATATCCAATTACATTTATACTTACTGTGAATTCTTTATTGAAAATATCTGGAAGATCTTTTTTATTTTTCAAATACATGTGATAAACCGTTGCATCCGTAACTTTCGCTGGATATTTTAGAATTGTAAAACCTTTTGTTTTAAAGAATTCGATAATGACATCACCCAATTGCTCAGATATCATCTGATCAAGTTTCTTCATATCTTCTATCATTCTTTTTTTAAATTCTATCTTGGAATTTAAAGAACAATAAACATTTGATTCACAAAAAGGAATTTGTTCTACTGACTTTTTCATAATTTTTTGTTTTGAAATACAAAGGTATGAAGAATGTTTGAAATAAAAAATAAGTTGTTTAGTGATAAGTTATATAGATAAAGTTAATGTCAATATCAAAGCCAAAGACCCTTCTCCACTTCAAGGGCAAAGACAAAATCCAAGTCTGTTTCGTAGGCTAATTATCCACAGTCCAACTGGAATGTGGTAACTTAATCTACTCTGTGGTCGTTTTATGAACCCCACAAAAACATTTGAAATTTGTGGAAAAGGCGGTTTACCATCGTAAATTTGCCGAAGCAAATCTTAAGTTGATTTAAACTTTTTTGTATATAATAAAAGAACTTATCACTAAACATAAAGGAAAACAAACTTAGCTTCTGCTTTGTTTATAATCCACCCTATATATTTATTTATATATTATTCTTGTGTATCAGAAAGTTGTTTAAGAAAAATGTCAATGACTTCCTGAAAACGAGCATCAATTCCAATACGCATTGAAGCAATTTCTTTTATTTTTGCCTGACGTTCCTTTTCAAACTCAGACTGAATGGTTCTAACTTTTTCAGAATAAGCTAAATATGCTGTCTGAAAAGATGTTTGAGCTTCTTTATTTTTCTTCTCAACATCATTTTGTATATCAGCATTTACCTTAGCAATACGTGCATTTTCCTCGGTGGTGATATTCTTCACCTTTGCCTTAAAATAATTCACCCTCTGTTCATACTGACGATGAAGTGCGGCAAGTTCCTCGTGAATCTTAATTAACTGTTCTGGACTATGATGAACCGTAATAGTCACTGGTGTCTTTTCACCATCTTTAACTGTCATCCATTCTATTGATGGGATTTCAGGAAGTTCTTTCCTAAGATTATCAAGAGTTCCACCCTTATGAATGAATTGTCCGATGTGAGCCGCAAAAGCTTCGGCTTCAAGACATTCATTTATTTCAGAAATGGTAAGTTGAGACCAACCAAAATCTTCATCAACAACAGGTAAAATACCAATTGGAAGAATCGTTACCGGTCTTACTGGTACTTCAACGGAACTAATATCAGCAACCCTCTTTTTATTAGAATTTAATAAATTCTCTTTTGCTTTGATGTTTTCCATCAAAAAAGCTTGACAAGCATGAAGTTTAGCTTTCTCTGTGAGTAAATCAACTACATTGGTAGGTAATGGTTTTCCTGCTACTGTAATATAATATAATGGAGTAGTGGATTGTGGCTGAACAACAGCAACTGACTTACTATAATTGTTTACTCCGTTTAATTTGGATTCAATTTCTCTTGCTCTCTGATTACAAAGATTAGAAATTGATTGTGCTTGTGAAAGGCTAAGACCTTTGTTTGAGGTAAGAGAATTCTTTTTTTCCATAATGTTTTCGTTTTTTGTTTAAAGGTTATATTATAAATATATGTAAAAGTTTCGAAATAAAAAAATCATTCATCTATATCTTCACCATCATCTACTTGTTCGTTTAGATAATTTTGAATATTTATTAAACTATCATATGCTTTTTTCCAAAGTCTTTCAGCTTCTTTATCTTCACAATGTATATCTCTCCCATAATAAGATAGTATGGCATAACCAATACCTTCATTTCTAATGCGATTTTTTAAATCTTCATTAGATAGTTTTTCTATTTCTCTTTTCATATTCCAAATAAGGGTTTTAAAATTTTATCAATAACAAATTTATTTACTTCTTTTAGATCATATTCATCAATATATCCATATTTATCAAAAGATCCTTTTACAAGTTTATTTTCGATTAAACATTTTATTAAATCACCATCCCAAGATGAATTTCCAAAGGGTCTTTTTCCATCGAAACAATCTTGTTCTAACCAAAGTTTTTCCATTAATAAATAGAAAAAACTTCTAATAGTTATTATTTTATTTAAATCTTGTGATTTAAATTCTAAATCTAAAATCTCTGTCATTAAATCCAATCTCCTACATTTATAATTGTTTCAATAATTCTGAATCTTATTGTGGGTATTCTTATTGGTTGAATACTTTTAAGTCTCTCTAATTCTTTCATTACTTCTTCTTTTGTTGAATAATGAAAATTCCCCTCTTCATCTCCAATAAATTCTATTTCTGAATTTTCATCATAAAACTTTTCATCAATTGGAACTATAGAAGTCATCATTGGAGCATTTGTTCTTACTTGTATTTCGTAATCTTTTTCAGTCCTCATCATATTGTAAATTTAATTTTCTTTAATTCTTCAATATCAACTTCCATAGACTTTAGAAGTTCCGTTTGTTTCTTTTTTAATTTTTTAACATCTTTGGAAACTTTTTTACTGGAAAAATCAATTTTCTTAAATTCAAAATTTTTTCCATTTTTGAACAAATCGTTCATGCTTTTAGCTTTTTTCACCATCTTATTATTTTAAAATCATCATTTTTATTTTTAACAGTATATCCCATTTTTTCTAATTCAGTGGTGATATTATCAACTTGAATTTTTGTTAATAAATTATCTAGTTCCCACCAATAATGAACATCTCCTTTTTTTGCAGATTTTATAATTTCTCTTTTAATTTTTCTTAAAGTATCTTTTTCTAATTCTTCCATTCTTATATTTCCTCAAAAATTTTTTTATTAATTTCTATAAATTCTGTTTCGAAAAGTGCTCTGGTATAAGTATCTTCTTTTTCATTTCTAACAAAAACATCATCTTCTATACAAACAAATTTTGTTCCAGCCTTAGCACTAATATGTGTTTCATCACTTACCGGAACATTAAAATCCATAGTGTTCTTGAAAATTTTAATTTCTCTATTTTGTTTTGATACTTTATGAGCTTCTATTGGTCTCCTACTTTCATTTATATTGTTTCTATTTAAGAATTCCTTACTATATTCAGCTTCCATTGGATAACCATGTAAGAATTCAGACGGTGGTTTAATATGTTTAAAATCCATTTTTAAAATTATTATTTTTCTAAAAAGAAACTTATCACATCTTCTTTCATATTTTTTACATATTGAAATGAATTATATGGTTCAAATCCAATACTAATGAAATAATGATATAAATTATTTCTTTTGGGACTATATATTCTCCAAGAAAGGGTATGAATATAAAAATTAAGATTCTTCATATCTATTTTATATAAAAGGTTATAAAAGGTTTAATATAATATACTAAATATTTTTCAAAATAAAAAATTATCTTGAACCAATAGGATATTCAATTTCACATAATTCTGGAAATTCAGCTTCGAGTTCTTCAATTTCTTCTTGAATATCATCAACTTCTTTTCTTGTTTTACAATATGGAATTAAATAATAAAGTTCTTTGTGTTTCTCTTTTGCATCTTCTAAATCCATTTTATAAAAATCGTTATCTGGATTTATCATTGTATCATTTGTATTCATATCTTCTTGAATTTCTTCTTCTTCACCTTTAACTTCTAACTCACTTCTGGTAAATCCTGCTTTTTTAATAGCATCTTTGAAAGTTGAAATTAGTTCTTTATAATCAAATATTTCTAATTCACCTTCTTCATACCCGCCAGTGTTTTGATTCCAAGTAGCAAAATGGTCAAAATTTTCACCAAAATAAAAATCAACTTTGAAATAACCCCAATAACCAAAATCTCTTGCAACAACAGATCCTTTTATGTTTCCAAGTTGAAAATTACCATCCTTATCTGTATTAGCAATTTTATAAATTAAATCAGTTAAAGTTTTAGGATTTGGTGAAATTTGTTTCTTACTTTCTTTTAATTCATCTTGATTTGCATTTATAATATCCAAAAATGGCAATTCCAATAATAAATCCTTTACATATTCCATTTCTCTAGGAAATAATTGATGTTTATATTTATTCAAAACCCTATCAACTGTTCTTTTAAATTTCTTAAATAATGGATCTGGCATTATAGGGTTATTGATATATGGTTCCAATTCCGGATCCATTTTTATCTTTTCAAACCATTTTCTGGCAGCTTCTTCAGAATATACATCTTGATCTTCAAATTTCTCGTTTAAAAAATCTTTTAATTTAGTTTTCATAAATTGAGGTTTATTTTGTTCCTATATATTAAATTAAAATTAACAATAATTTAATTATAAAAATCATTTTTGCATGATAATATATAAAAATAAAAATAATAATAAAACTATTATTCTAACATGAAATTATTCACCGATGATTTAACAAAAGGTGATTCATATATTATTCATGGTGAAGATCATGATTATGTATTAATGAAAAATTTCATATTAAATTCAACAATAACTATTATTAACTTATAAAAAATAATCAATAAAAACATGTTCGAACAAGAATTAAATACATTTATAAATAACTTAAAAATAGCAGGAACTATTTTAAGTGGTCAACTTACTGGGGTAAGTGAACCTGAATTAACGGGAGATGCAATCTTCAAAACCATAAATCCAGCAACGGATAAAGTAGAAGAACAAAAATATTTCTTCTGGAAAGTTGATGATACAATTAATTATAAACCATTGGTTGTTATTTCATAAAACAAAAAATCCCCGCCAATAACGGGGATTTTTATTTATAATCCATTTAATTCATCTTTCAAAGCTTGATCTCCAAATTTATTTTTCAATCTGTCTAACCAAGCATTTGTTTTGACTTTAACCATCCAAATTTGATGTGCTTTGCCACTATCTTTTGCTTTACAAACAACTCCTTCCATTAAATTAAAATCATTCCTTTTTACTGCATTTATAAAGTCCCAGTTTAAATTATCATGATAAACTAAAGTTGGTATTCCTAAATGCCCGAAGTCATCTATAAATTGTTTTGGACCTAAAAATCCTTTTGTCATTGGATTTACATCAAATAAAACCAATTCCATTTTATCATTTGGATCATGTCTTCCAGCAAAAGAGTTAGGACCATACCATTCACAAAAAACAACAAAGTTTCTTATATTTCTATAATCTTTACTCTTAAAAATACTAGTCAAACCATCACCATATTTGTTTAAAAAAACTGGTATGGCTTTTCCAAAATCTGGATTCTTTTCATCAATCATACATTTACGAGTTCCAAATTTATACCACCCTCTTTTATTAGACCATTCAAATCTTAAATTTGATCCATCCAACTTATCAAAAGCATGTACAACTTCACCCATTAAACGTTTTCCATAATATTCTATATGATCATACTGTTTCATAACACTTTCATTAATTTTTTAAATTCATTATCTTTTTTATAAGGTCTTTCAAAACTTTTTATTTTAAACCACTGACCTTTTTGTTCAGGAACTATGTAGACTCCAAAATCATCAATTATATAAACATTTGATATATCATCGGAAACAAAACGTAGATCCTTATACTGACTTTTATTTCTCCAATCAATGTACTCCAAATTTTCAAACCAATCTGGTGCAGCTCCCTCTTTACATAAAATATTTGCAACTTTACGAAATACTCTTTCCTCAACACAAGTCATAATCACAATTTTATCATATCTGTTTTTCAAGAAAGTTAAAAATTCAAATAATTTGTATCTAGGAAAAATGGAAACAGCATTGGATATTAGAGTTCCCTCTAAATCAAGCACAATGATTCTCATAAAAATCTTGGATTTTTTAAATATAACATCTTTCGATGTTATGAAAGTGCATGTAAGTATCTCTTTTTCATTGAGTCAGAGGAGGGATTCGAACCCACGACTTTAATGTTTTGCAGACATTTCTATTTGACCGCTCTAGCACCCTGACATTTTATTCTTTGGAATTTTCCAGTCTTTTTCTGTCAAATTCCAACCATTCTTCTAAATCTTCTTCTGTAAAAGAATTTAGAAGTTTTCTAAAATCATCGTATATTTTGTCAATATCAATCATAGTTGCGGAGGCAGGAGTCGAACCTGCTATCTGAGGGTTATGAGCCCGCAATGATCTATGTTAACTATCGTTAACAAATCCGTTTCACTCTACCGCGATTTAGAAGCGGGGGTTGGATTCGAACCAACGACCTCAAGGTTATGAGCCTTGCTAGCTACCTCTGCTAACACCCCGCAATTTAGAGGTCGTGGAGAGAATCAAACTCCCGTATCTGAGGTTGCAACTCAGTGCCTAAATCCACTCGGACCACACGACCATTTTTTTGAGCGATAAGTGGGGGTCAAACCCACGACCTTTAGCTTGGGAAGCTAACACTCTATCAACTGAGCTATTACCGCATTTTGAGCGAATGATCAGGATCGAACTGACATCCTCGGTATGGTAAGCCGACGCACTCCCATTGTGCTACACTCGCAAATTATCCTTTCCTACTACGTGTAAGGATGAAACCGTATCCTGAGCGGGAGACCGGATTCGAACCGGCACCTAAAGCTTGGAGGGCTCCTATGCTAGCCATTAAACACCACTCCCGCATTTGTCGCGATGATGGGATTCGAACCCACATTCTCCGGCGTTACATGCCGGCGAGTTAAGATTTCTCTGTTGATAACTTCTAATTTGTATAACGTTCTACAAATATTAAAAAACAACAATCAACGAAACCTACCTTTCCTCACACATCGCAGGAATTAAGTTTTTAGAGCGGTAGATGGGGTTCAAACCCACGACCCCCAGCTTGGAAGGCTAGTGCTCTATCAACTGAGCTACTACCGCATTTTTGAGCAGGATATGGGGTTCGAACCCACTACCTGAAGTTTGGTAAACTTCCGCTCTACCAAATGAGCTAATCCTGCATTTTTGTGATTCCGGTGAGACTCAAACTCACGACCTCGGCATTAGAAGTGCTGCGCTCTATTCAACTGAGCTACGGAACCATTTTTTGAAACCCTGATGGGATTCGAACCCACATTTATCCGTTATGCGCTTGAAGTTTAGAAAACTCCGCCATTACAGGGTCATTTTTGTACCGATGAGGAGACTCGAACTCCTACGTCTGTCAAGACACTAGCTCCTAAGGCTAGCGTGTCTACCAATTCCACCACATCGGCAATTTAGGAATTTATTTTTTTTATTATTAAATTAATTGCACCTTTTGATACATTTAATTTTTTTGAAATTTCTATTTGTTTCATTCCACTATTATATAAATCTTTTACCAAATTTCTGTCAATTTTCATACTTATTTTTTTGAAATTTTTTACTTTTTCATATATTAATTTTTTATTTAATTCAAAAAATTCTTGACTATGAATAATTTTATGACAATTTTTACAAACAACTTGACATTTATTTATTTCATCTTCAATAATATGTTTCAATTCAAACAAACTTTTTTCATCTGCCAATAATTCTGCAATTTTATATTTTTTATTTTCAGAATTTATATGATGAAAATCTAAGGATGATAAACATTTATTATATCCACATATTTCACAGCCATCAATTTTTAAAAATTGTAAAAAATATTTTTTAGATTTAGATCCTCTTAATGTATCTCTATCATCTGGAAAATGTATTTCAAAATGACAATTACAACACAACAAATCACACTTATCTAATTCTGGTACAATTCTACTCCAATGTCTATCTAAATAATGTCCAATTTCAAAATCTTTATTGTCATCTTCTCTATGATGAAATGTTAATTTTAATACATTATTTTCATTACATTTTATACATTTTCCACCTAAATAATTTATAGCCATTATTTTTTTAGAAAAATGTAAAATTCTACCATAAAAAACTTTTTCTTTTTTAGTCATTGTTCAACTTTTTATTTTATATATTAAATAAAAAAAGTCAAACTTTTCAAAGAACTAGCACCACCCGGGAGATTCGAACTCCAACCTTCACAGTGACAGTGTGATATGCTACCATTACACCACGAGTGGTATTTGCGGTATATTACGGTTTCGAACCGTTGATTTTACATGGGTGACAACCATGTTCCTCACCAAGAGGCCGAATACACCATTTGAGCCGGGAGAGGGATTCGAACCCCCTATTCTGGATTTGCATTCCGAAGTAACTGTTACGTTCGCCACTTCATCAGGGATAATTTTGAACAGCTTTTTTTAAGCGTGTTAACCATTACACTATCCCGGCTTTTTGCGGTGATGATGGGGATCGAACCCATACTCTCCTCCCTGAATTGGAGTGGCATTATTCCTATTGATCTGTACTCAACGTCATCCGGTGGCTCCTACTGACTTTATGCCGACATCACCATATATTTTAAATCCCAATGACTTTTGTTAAGTCTGTAAAAACCGTACTATTTGACGGAACACCTATTTGCGAGTAGGTGCAATGGGATTTAAATAAATTTTTTTAACAGAGAATATTATAACAAGTGTTTTTGGTAACAAATTGCGATTGTTGAAGTAACTCGTTAATCCGCTTCTGTCAAAAATAAATTCATCATTTCAAAGAACAAATAATCATAGAGAAAGTTATAGTGAGGTATTGATACAAATTGGAAGTTTGAAGTAACTCACTGAATCACTACTATAATTATATTATGGTTGCGGGAGTGGGATTCGAACCCACGTTCTCTTTCGAGTTAGGGCTTATGAGGCCCCGCTGGAACCAGACTCCAGTCGATCCCACGATATAATTTCAATAATTTTAAGAACAGTACACAAAAAAACCCAATCTTTCGGATTGGGTTTTTTTTGTTGAAAATATCTTTTTCGTTATAGCAAAACAAACCCAATCAGAAATCTATCATCTCTGCCACATCCACAACCGTTTACCAATATGTTTTTCATTTGTTTCTGCTTTATTAGGGTTTTAATTTTTATTATATATTATACTTTAAAAGTCGTATTTTTCTATTTCTAGTATTTTTTTTCAAAAAAGTTTTAATTTTTTTTAGAGGGTTTATTAACTATTATTCAAAATATAACAAAACTTATTAAAATCTAACATTATCTACAAGTGAAAATAAATTATCAAAAAATGAACTTTTTTAATTAATATATACTATTTATAAGTGATGTTCTTTGATATAGTGGTTGTTAGATAAAAACTTATCTAACGTAAAATCAGAAAAAGTAAAAATGATGATTTGAAAAATAATCATACTTAATTTAGATTTTATAGGGAGCCGTACTCCCGAATTAACGCTTTTGGAGATTATGTAAGACATTTAAACTTAACTTGTTAAGTTGATATGCGATGGTCGTTGAATTAAGAAGAAATAAATTTATCATCTTGTAGATTTTGGTAGGTTTTTTCATACGGTGGATCTTCCGAACTTATTTTCGAAAGATCCATACTCTAACCGACACACTTAAAAACTTTAACACTTTAACTTTACAAAGATATGTAAACTATTTGAAATAAAAAAATTTAGTTAATTTTTAATCTTCCATATTATAGATAAAAGTGGTTTTATTAAAAATATCCATATAGGTAAAAGAGCTATTAAAAATACGTTAATAGGAATGAAATGATACAATACGAAAGTGCATGTAATATACACTATAAGGTATATAATAATCCACATGATGAATATTTCTTTCATATGAACATTTCTTCATATCCTTCATATGGTGAAAGTTCGTTAATATCATCGTTAAGGAAATATTCAACTGCTTTAACAAAATTCCACAATATCATAATTGCTTTATATTGATTTGATCATAATTTTTTTAGTAGTATCTGCTTTATCTGTTGGAGTCCAAGTAGCAACAACAACAACTTTTTTACTTACCGGAACATAAAGATAATCCAGAACTAAATAAACTGGAATAATAACAGTTTCAGAAAAAAGAATAGATAATACAATATTACCTGTACACAATTCATAATTGATACTGTCATTTTTTTGTGTATTTTCATTACCCAAACCATAAGGCTTTACAGTAACAGTTTTTCCATTAATGACAAAATCTTTGCTCTTTGCCAATCCACCCGTATTGATAACCCACACCATACAAACGATAAAAATTGCAAAAAGGATAATCCAAACGACACATCCACCAATTGTTGTTTTCATAATTGTTTTTTGTTTAAGGTTTAATTTATTTGATTTATTAATTAATTTGATTTCTTTTTTCCCGAATGTTTTTTTGAATGTTTTTTGCTATATCTTCGTGAGTTAACATTATCTTCCTAACTATATTTAAATCTTCAAGATTCATGTGATCTATGATATATAAAAAATAAGAAGTCGCAATATGGTAATCATATTGTTTAACATAGTTTAAAAATTTTAATTTTACATCATGTAAACTAGAAATTAAATCTTCCAATTCTTTTCTTGATAATTTTTCTTCATTATCAATTTTTCCTTTTAAAATTTCTTCTGTTGTCATTTTATATTTCTATAAATTCATCATTTAAAACTTTAACTGGTTCACCAACACCCATTACCCATACACCCCTATTATCTTTCTTTTCACCAGCCGGTGCATCTATTACATCGTGCTCACTTCCGGGAATAAGATTTTCAAAACATCTTCCACAAGCAGTACAATGAGTAATTTTGATACGTTTGATTGAAATGGGTTTTGCTTTTGGACAGTTGAAAACTTTATCTTTAGAATAACTTTCTTTCAATTCAACTGTAGAAACGGTTATTCGTTTTCCTTCAATACCACAACCTTTACATTTCATGATATCATAAGATTTTCCATTTTTAAAAATGGTAACCAGATTTTGTTTTTCCCAATCGTGATTTGAGTCTTTTAAAGATATAATATACATAATTTTAATTTTTAATTAAGCTTGTTTTCTTTTCTTCATTTTAATAATTCCATTAATTATAAGACACAAACAGAAACCACCTATAAAAATAAGTAGTCCTCCACAGATAAGATCTAAAATTGGATTTGGTTTCATATTATACTGATATTGCAATAACACCAAAAATTATATCATCATAACCAAAGAAAGAAATTTGTTTTTTCTCAATTTCTTCTAAAGTATATTTTGAAGCATAATAACGATTAGTCCAATGACCACGATCATCATTTATATTACCATCACTCCAAAATTTATCTTGTGTCTTATTCCAGATTACCCATTTCATAAAATTACATTTTAGAATACAAAGTTATTACAAATATTCTTAATAAAAAAATTAATAGTCTTTAACATAAAGAAATGTCTTTACATATAGATTAAATCGTTTTCCTCTAATCAAATAACCACATTGAATCATTACATCTTTGTAACTGAATTCATTACTGATTCCATTTCGAACATCCATCCACATACCTAAATAATACCACAATTCATCATCATAGAATCCAACATCAAATACAATATTATGAGGTTCAATATGAAAATCTGGATGATTATGTTCTTCATCAAAGAAAGCTACAGTTTGATATTTTGGTACATTTAGATTAACGTGAGGAAAATAATAATAATAACGATAATGGTATATATTCATATCTTTATGTATTGAATCTTGACATAAATCAACACAAGGAGTAATTAAAAAAAATATAATGAGTAATTTTTTAATCATTCTTTAAAAGTTTTGCAACTTCTTTATTGTGTTTTTCAAAGATTTTTGATAATTTTGTGATATAACCAAGTTTAAGAGCTAATGATTTATTTTGACGGTAATGTTTTAAATGTTCATCGGTTAATTTATACCCTCTATGATATTGAATTGATGTACTACACCAAATTTCAAAAAATCCATCAGGTTTTAAATTGTTACCAATGGTTGTAACACCAAATAACGGAACAAAAGAATCATATTCACCCAATTGTTCAGCTATTACTGTTTCACCCTCTTTAAAACAAGTTCCGTAAAGAGGTCTAACATAAGTGAAAGATCCTATGAATAAACCATATCTTTGAATCTTATAATTATTCAGAAGAATTATAATTGCGTTTATTATACTTCTTATCATAGTCTGAATTTTTTATAATTATCTAATTCAATTAATTTACAAATCATTTTTAATTGTTCGAAATTTTCACAATTTCCTAAAAATACAACACCCATTTTTCCGTACCAATCATTTGAACCAGAAAATTTTGTTATTTCAAATTTGTGATATCCTTCTTTTTTACCAACAAATAATGTTGGACGATTATAGAATTCTAAATCAGGTTCCCATATATACGAGTCACCAAAATCGTAAGATTTTTCTAATTTCCATCCTATTGATTCTATTTGCTTTTGTGTTATCATTTTTTGAAATATTCTTTAGCTGTTGGATAAATAGGAAATTTACTGGTATCTGTTATGATTTGTCCGATTGGTGGTTGTTGTTCCAATAATTCTAAACAAACGAAATCATCAATAACATCATCTTTTGCTGGGAAATAGTTATATGTTTTTGACAAACAGAATCTTTCAGCCCCTTTTTCCAATTCAAGAGACCAACCTTTATTTCCTTCATTTGCAACATTATAAGGACCAATAATTCCACGAACAATAATTCGAAATTGGTGTGCATTTGGTTCTTTCTTTATAAAAATTCCAATACGATTTTCTCCACCATAATCTCTTTCACATATACAAATAAGTTGTTTTGTAACTTCTTTTTCGTTAAAATAATCGTTATCCCAATATTCTTTGATAATTTCTGCACACTCTTCTTGCTTATCAAATAAAATCTCATCATCTTTTGTCTTTGGTATTTTCTGAACAAAAAACTTTCTGGCAGGTCTTTCATCGATCCATTTTTCCTGAACTAATTTTCTGTTTTTGATACGATTATTAACAATAGAATTCAAATATTCATCAAAAGTATCAAAACCAACAATATTTTTATCATTGATAATACCACCTTTGAATAATACTTCCATAATCATTCGTTTGGATTCTGTCAAAACTTCTTCCTTATGATCTTCTGTAATATTATTTTTTACAAAAAAATCATCTACTATCTCTTCGATATATGATTTTGGTTTAGTAGTCCAATATTTGAGTAATTTAAAAGCTATATCTTTCATTAGTAAGAGTGTTTTTTAAATCTGTATATCTTCTATGGTTTGTAAAGCTGCCGGCTATTATATCAGCACACATCCAACCATCTTTCACCTGCCATATGAATTTTTTACCTCTTTTGAAAGATAGGGAGAAAAGTGGATTATCAAAACGTTTATACAAACGATCTTGATTATGGTATTCTATTTCATATCCCAATGAAATAGCGTATTCCTTATTTTCTAAATCACTTCTCATATGAGTTCTATTTTGATAAAACAAAATTACAACTATTTGGTGTAATAAAAAAATAATAAAGTTAAATTTGGAAAGTTAAAACCTTTTTCCTATATTTGAGTATTATTAAAACATATGCTTAGAATGAAAATTTTATTAACTACACTTCTTTTAATAGTGTTATCAATAACCAATGCCCAAACTGGATTGGGTGATTTTAAATTGAACAAAACCAAAGTAGATTACGCGGTTTCTAAATATCCAACCTTTAAAGAAATTAAGGTGAATGACTCCTGTCCATTGGTTAGAAAATTTTATTCTGAAAAATATGAAATTTTAGATGTATGTTTAAATAATATATATTTAACTTTTTATGATGACTATCTAGTTGATTTTAAATGTGATAAAGATAAATTAATTGATATTTATGTAGTATCAAAATATGGAAGACCCAATATTAAACAATTTATTGATACGATTAGAGTAGAAAGGGTAAAATATGATGAGGAAGTAATTATATTTAAGTGGGTTAAAGATGACATTATAACAGTTTCAACATCAAAAAGAATGTTTAATGAATATTTTAATGTGATTGTAGAAAGTTATTTTAATATATATGATGAAGATAAGAAAGAAAAAATAATAAAATGTAATGGAAACAACAATTGAAGAAATCATGAAAGGGGATCCAGATTTAAACATGGAATTCATATATGCAGTAAGAATAGTTCAGTCTTTATCAAAAATAAATTTAAAAACGGAATGTGATCAAACTGAAGCAATTAAGATGATTGAACGTGCTTTTTTTGAATATAAAAGTAAGATTAAACCAGAGACTGTATAAATTTCAATAACTCTTCGTGATATTCTTGTTCTTTATAAGAACTTGTCATTAAATACACACAATAAACGAAGTACATCATTTTATCAATTACAATAGATTCATTTAGTAATCCACCGACTGGTCTAAATTCAACATAACCTTTAGTAAATAGTTTACTAAAATTCATGCTATATTGTTTATTTTTCTTTTGTTCAAACATTTTTTTAATGATATTTTCGATAATTTTCTCTATTTCCTTTATATCTTCTTCTTTTATTTTTTTATCTCTGAGTTGGAAAATAACTTCATCTTTCACACTTTTACACCAACCGGAAGTTTTTCTTGATTCTATGTTTTTGAAAGTATAATCATCTGATAACATTATTACACCTTTTACTATTTTCCATTCTCTTGATTTTGGTCTTTTTCTAGCACCTATATTGATATGAATACTTGTTTTATCGGTAAAAAACCATTTATCTTGTTTTTCGTAATCTTGGAAAAATAATTGAATATAATCTTTTGTGTTTTTTAAACTAGTAAATGGTAAAGATACTAATTCAACGCCACAAGGAACACTTTCTTCTTCGTGAAATTCTAATACATCAAAATATTTTTGAAAGAAATTTGAAAAATTTGTTTTTATATCTATTATTTTTTTCCTTTGTGTAATTGATGGGTCGTTGAATTTAACAGATTCTTTTGTAATTATTTTTGGTGGTGTTGGTAAAGAATTTATTCTTCTATGATCAGTATCTAATTCAATTTCAAAACCAATAGAAAAATAATCATCTAAAGATTCTAATAATGAAATATCTTCTTGTTGATATTCTAGTAAAAAATCTGTATATGTTTTAAAATGGTCCATCTACATACTTTATATTTTTTTTATCATATACTCCATATGAAATTCCATAATCACCTTTTTGTGTTATATAATCTGTACGAGAATTTTGGAAATATTGAAATGAATTATAACCCAAATATTTATGTATAAAAAAATCAAAATATTTAGTTATATATATTTTATCAAAAAATTCTCCCATTTGAATTGTTTCTAAAAAATTTTTTTCAAAATCATAATTAAAATAATCATATATTTTATTGGGTTCTTTATTCTCCACTATAATTTTAAAATCTTTTAAAAGACGATTAGCCTCATATACTGGTATTAACCTATTCATGTCTAATAATGGTTCTTCTAAGGTCAGTTCAAATTTACAACAAAATGTTTTTTTACCAGCGTTCATCGGAAGAAATTTTATGTCTGGACTACTGGAGAAATAAATAGCTTTTCCAAATATAGAAGTATTTCTACTATGTCCAATATCAAAATCAGAATTTAACATATGTTTTAATTGATTAGAAAAATGATAGACAATTACTTTATTTAATTTTTTAGATTCTAAAATAATAGATTCGTTTTGTTTTTTACCAGTAGCAAAATACCAAAATTCTATCAAGTCTTCTCCAATTTTAGCTATATTTTTTGGCGAATAATAATATTCACCGGATACTGATGTTTCAACAACATCATCCATTCTTACTAATTTCTGATATACTTTATTACCTTGACCTGAATTAAAGGCATGATTTGCATCATCTTCATTCAAATAAACATAATCACCCCAAACAATTGGACTATCACCAGCTCTATAAATATATATTTTATCACTATCTTCTAATCTTGTTCCTCTGTTTAATCTTGTAAATCTTTCTCTAAGAAAAGAATTTTTTCTATCGTGTCCAAATTTGTTCCTGTTTAAAGAATTATCAAAATCGTAAGGTGATTCAAAAGTTTTAGCAATTTGAATTAATGTATTTAAATCCTTATCATTTGATAAGTTTTCATTTAAGAAATCAATATAAGATAGTAGCATTAAATACTGAATGATTTTTCAGTATATATTAAAATTATAAATCATTCCATTTATCATTCAAGAATGAACTTTCATAAAAATCAGCATCAACTGTAAATCCGGTTAACCATTTAATAACTCTTACATCAGCAGTTGTTAATTTTTCTTTAATAACTATTATATTACCTGTTATTCTTGAACAATCATCTGTTGGAAATTCACAAATACCTTTTTTCTTTAAGATACATTCATGATTTTTTTTGTATTCAATCTGGAAATCAAACGGAATTAAATTTTTAATATCCATTTGTGGATAATATTTAAAACCGAAACATTTCATTTTCATCTTACATTTTTCACAATTCATTTCTGTTGGGCGATAATAATGTGCATTATAGTCTCTTTCTAAACCATGTATGTAGGATATTAAACAAGATGTTTTTCTAAATATTGGCACTTTATATTTATCAGACATTTCTTCAAATATTTTTTGAACTTCATTAGAAACCGATTTTTTATGTCCAAATTTATATCCCGGATAAGGAATCAAATTTATATTATTTTCTTTCCAATATTTTACTACTTCTGGAATACCTTGTAATCCAGAATAACCAATAGCACAATCAAAAAATTGAGCTGTTTTAAAAACTTCTTCTATTGTTTCTCTAGAATCATTTATACCATAACAAACTGGTCTAAATTCTATTGATTTGCGATATTTATACCCACTATTTTCAAATGTTGCCAAATTTGTTAATAATCTATTATGTGAAACTTTATCATATTCGTGAGTAATACCAAATGTTGAAAAAGCTAAATGTAAATCTAAATTCAAATCATTTGGTAAATCAAAATGATCTAGATCTCCTTTTGTTATTATTACAACTGGTCCTTTATGTTCGGCTAATTCTAATTCTCTTAAATATTCTAATGTTTTTTCTTTTTGAATTAGAGGATCTCCATAGAATAAATTTATCGATACTGGAAGATTGGTGAAATTTTTATTTATTTTAGATGGGATACAAGAATATTCGAATTCAGTATTGTTTTGTGAAACTCTACAAAAAGCACACGCTAAACAGTTATTAGTATTTCTGCCAATACAACAGAAAGACTTTGAAATATATAATTCATTTATCATAGAATGGTTCTTTCATTATCAATTTCTCTTTTTTTCAAATCGATTTGATCTTTCCAATTTTTATTTACAATTTTTTCAGCACCATCTAAATATCTAACAGTATAATCAGCGTTTGGATGAGGAGTTGACATGAAAGATATAGATTGACTACCTAATTCATCAACTAAAAAATTAAACAGTTTATCAATAATATCTTTTTTAGAATCTTCACCATAACGGTCTCCAATATAATGTATTACATCATGAATCATCCAATATTTTTCATCTGTTTTCATTCTTCAAAATCTTCTTCTTTTTCAAATTTAGAGTTTTTATATATGATACAAAGCGGATCATAATTTGTCATTTTCAATATTTTTCTAAAAGCTCCTCTATAATCACCGTTAATAACTAATGGACAATCTTCAGATAAAATTTTCTTTAACATTTTGTAGTTAAGTTCATAAGGATCTCCCTTAAAAATAATTCTATCTACTTTATTATTTTCGATAAACAGAAGAATTTTTTCGCTTAATTGTTTTTGTGTTTTAAACGATTCATAAACAATTTTTTCCCTAATATGAAGTTCCACTAATGCCATCTTTATTTTTTTATTTTACATTATTATTAATAGAAAGTTTAAAAATACTTATCTTCAAACTTATTGAATTTTATATTTATGCTATCTTCACCCAATTTTTTATATTTTACATTGAACATATTAAATGATCTGATTAGCAACCCAGTTCTATCAAATTCTTTTATTGATAATTCTTTTGGTTTCACTTTTAATAATATTTCTTTAAACATATCATCCTTTTCAAATGTTATTGTTTTATAAGATTTTAAGTAATTTTCTGTTTGTCCTTTAATATTCACTATCATATTTTCCTCTATTGTTTTCAAGAATTCCACCAAAAGATACCACGATGTCTGGTAAAAATTTTGGTTCCCAATTACATTCTTTATAAGGTGTTGTAAAATATTGTAATGGCATTTTATTTTTATATATTAATGTCGGTAAGTTTTCATACAAAAATAATCAAACTATGATTATAAAAATTAATATATAAGGATATGATAATCACAGATAAAATTTCAATAAAAATAAGAAAAAATAATATCGAACATTACAAAAAATTTGATTGTAAATTGGGTGATATTTTAGATGTACATCCGAATGATTTAATTTCCGGAAGTCAATTTAGAATTGATGTAAAATGTGATATATGTAATATTAAATATACTATCTCTATTTATAAATATAGAGAAAATGTTAAAAATCACAATGGTTATTATAGTTGTAAAAAATGTTCAAAAATAAAAAGAGATAAAACTTGCTTAGAAAGATATGGAACAGAACACCCAATATCATTAGATAAATTTAAAAAGAAAAGAGAAGATAATAATTTTCAAAAATATGGTGTAAAAAATACATTAGAAATTAAAGAAATTCGTGATAATATTAAAAACACATGTGTTGAAAAATATGGAACTGATAATCCATCGAAAAATAAAAAAATAAGAAACAAAACAAAAAATACATGTATTGAAAAATATAGATCTTCATCCCCATTAGAATCTATTGAAATATTGAATAAAATAAAAAACACATGTATTAAAAAATATGGTGTTGATTCAGCACTTAAATCTATTGAAACATTAAATAAAATAAAACAAACAAATTTAGAAAGATATGGATTTGATAACCCTTGGAAAAATAACAAGGTAAGAGATAAAATAAAAGAAACACTTTTTAATAGATACGGAGTTAATCATCCATTACAAAGTCAATATATTTATAATTTGATGATTAAAAAATCTTTTATTATAAAAAAATATAAAAATACAAACTTGTATTATCAAGGAACTTATGAATTAAATTTTCTCAATAAGTATTATGATAAATTAAAAATAGAAAATGGTTTTACAATCAAATATAAATTTGATGATATCGAAAGGGTTTATTATCCTGATTTTTATTTGCCAGAACGTAAGTTAATTGTTGAAATTAAAAGTACGATGTGGTATAATAAACATTTAAATATAAATTTAGCAAAACAAAAACAATGTATATTAAATGGTTAT
>Ga0209083_1001826_pt1 | contig 22437 bp, 14 predicted proteins | sample AM7aDNAmetaG_FD_184132 | JGI IMG/M metagenome (GOLD analysis project Ga0209083, IMG submission 184132) | Freshwater microbial communities from Finland to study Microbial Dark Matter (Phase II) - AM7a DNA metaG (SPAdes) (version 3) | ecosystem: Environmental > Aquatic > Freshwater > Lake ...
TGTTTTTATTTTTTAATGAAAACTCAATGTAAAATGTACCGGGTGTGCCTGGCGTCCATGCATATGCATCATAGCCTGTGTTTGCAGGAGGTGGGAGTGTCTGGTTAGGCCCGTTACATGCCTGTGTGAGGGTCGAGATATAGCCGGTAGATGCGGTGGGAAGGTCTTGTTCAGGAACAACAATATTGTCTGTGGCATCTCTTATCCTGAACACAACTTTGTTGTTTGTACCAGGACTCGCACATTTAAAACCCATATAAACAATTTCGTTCGCCTGGGTAATAAAATACAATCGATTATCGGGCGTAGCACTTTGCGTGGCATCATATACGGCAAATTGGGACCTCAAGCCCCCGGTTGTACTACATTGATTAGTGAAATTATTGCACAGGTAGAGTATTGTCGTCTGTGCACCGCTGCAAAATGTATTAAGCTCCTTCGACCCTTCCGGGAAGCCGGAGAATGGCAACAAACAAAATAACCAGGTGCAAATGAATATGAAGGCTTTCCAAAACTGTCTGACAATCATTGATTTTAGCCTGTTAATTCAGATTTATAGATTTCTGTAAAACCTAACAAAAGTAGTAATAAATATAACAAAGGGCCAACAAATTGTATTGACCTCTAATCCTTGACACAGCGAACCGGCAAAGCGTTGCCCCGCGTTGAGAAATATTTTGACACACTGGGGTTAATATCATTCAAACCGTGACTGAGTATTTTTGTATTGTCTGACGGGTTCGGGGTCGAGGTCCAGAATAAGGTGGCTGAAAACCCCGGGGGTAAAAAAGCCCAGATGAGATTCTGGTAATAAATCCCTTTGTTCTCAGCATAAAAACCATACGATGGATTAGGGTCCAAAAGAGTCCATCCGGCAAGCCCGGGTCCCAGGTAATAATTCTCCAGCATCATCCATTCCGCCTCCGTCGCGACATGCCATTCGGGTGGGCATAAGCCCTGTTTCCCTTCCGCAGATACAATATCGGCAGATGCGTAATTCATGAGTTCATCCCATTGGTAAAGAGCGCCTGATTCGTTGCATTTTGCGGCATCATCCCCTTCGCAGTACTTCTCGATGCTGCAGTTATCGGTTTGTGCTGCATTGCCCCGGATAAAGCTGCCGTAATTCAGATTTGCCGACATCCAGCAGCGGTGAGTGGTTCCTGTCACTACTTCAAAAGTAGGATACGTTTTCCCGTCGCGTATATCGGTTAGAATGTTCTTACAAATAAATCCGGAGGCACTCTTGACCTTCAGGGACTGGGATTGGGTTACAGCACAGCCAAAACGGTTGGTATAAGTATATGTAATGGTATGATCGGGTGGACTTGGGCTCAGGGTTGAAGGATCAAGAATGGAAGGTGAAGTCAGAACATTCCCGTCAACGGCATAAATACCATCGGGGGGAACTCCGCCTTTCAGCAGGAAGGGTTGTGCGCCTCTGCTTGTAACCGGGTCATTACAGGACTGCAACATGACGTAAGGATTTGGGTTGACTGTAATGCTGGTATAAGATGAGAAGTTCCCTGCCCCGCAATTGCTTACAGGCTGAAACCTAATAATGATGCTGCCCGAATACCCGATATTTAAAGATACTGCCGGGGATGCATCTGTTCCGCTGATAGTTCCTGCAGCGAGAGGGCTGATCTCCCAGTTGAAGGTTGTGGCAAGCGGGTCGGCGCCGCTCAGGATGTAAGAAATATTCTGTGTTGCTTCACAAACCGTATTTGGCCCGGTGATAGTCCCTGTTGGTAACGGCAGGGGGATCACGCTGATGCTCGATGAAGCCATGTTCGTACAAAAATTCGCATCGGTGTATGTATAAGTTAATAAATGAACTCCTTCCCCTGAGGCAGGGTCAAATATCCCAGTTAACGGATCGACCCCGGTCCCTGAATATGTCCCTCCTGCAGGTGTGACCCCTGCCAGGGCAAAAGGCGGGGCAGTAATACAAACTGCCGCCTGCAGAGGAAACTGTACTACCGGAAGGGAGTTGACGGTAAGTATTTTAGCAGCTGTGTTGGTACAACCATTGGCATCGGTATAGGTATAGGTGATCAGGTGATCTCCCGGCCCTGAAGAAGGATCGAAAACACTGGTAGCCGGATCCACACCGGGACCTGAATATGACCCTCCTGCAGGGGCGCCACCGCTTAAGGTAAAAGGAGGAGCTGAGATGCAGACGGCTGCCTGATCGGCCAGCTGAACCACGGGAAGGGAGTACACGGTAAGAGTTTTAGAAGCTGAGTTGGTACAATAGTTGGCGTTGGTGTATGTATAGGTTATTACATGATCTCCCGGACCTGCCAGAGAAGGGGTGAAAATGCCGGTTGATGGATTGACCCCTGGCCCGGAATATGTACCTCCTGCAGGCGTACCACCGCTTAAGGCATAAGGCAGGACCGAGATGCAAACAGCAGCCTGTGCAGAGAGCTGAACCGAAGGAAGCGGATAAACGGTAAGTGTTTTCGAAGCTGAGCTGGTACACCCAGCGGCTGTGGTAAAAGAATAGGTTATAATATGATCTCCTGTACCTGCCACAGAAGGGCTGAATATACCGGTTGAGGAATTCACCCCGGAACCGGAATATGTACCTCCTGCCGGCGTTCCCCCGCTTAAGGCATAAGGCGGGACAGAGATACAGACGGCAGGCTGGGGCGAGAGCTGTACAACAGGAAGAGGGTTGACTGTGAGAACTTTATAGTCTGAATTGGTACAACCTGCAGCTGAGGTGTAAGTATAGGTGATTGTGTGATCCCCCAGGCCGGCAACAGAAGGACTGAAAATACCGGTGGATGAATTGACCCCGGAGCCGGAATAAACCCCTCCTGAGGGAGTCCCGCCTGTTAAAAGAAAAGGCGGCGCCGAGATGCAAACTGATGGTTGAGCTGCCAGCTGCACCACAGGAAGGGCGTAAACAGTAAGAATTTTAGATGCTGAGTTGACACAGGTGTTCGCATCAGTGTAAGTATAGGTTATAGTATGATCCCCTGCACCTGCAATAGAAGGACTGAAAATACCTGTAGATGAATTAACCCCGGCGCCGGAATAAACACCTCCTGCCGGGGTCCCTCCTGTTAAATGAAAAGGTGAGGCCGATATGCAGACTGAAGGCTGAGCAGCCAGCTGAACTGCGGGAAGAGAGTAAACGGTGAGGGTTTTTGAAGCTGAGCTGCTACAGCCTTCAGCTGAAGTATAAGAATAGGTTATCGTATGATCGCCCGGACCGGCAACTGAAGGACTGAAAATTCCGGTTGAGGAAGTGACCCCGGGGCCGGAGTAAGTACCTCCTGATGGTGTACCGCCGCTTAAGGCATAAGGGGAAGCTGAAATACAGACGGGAGCCTGGGCTGAAAGCTGAACCGCAGGCAGGGGATAAACGGTAAGTGTTTTGGAATCCGAATTCGAACAGCCTTCTGCTGACGCATAGGTATATGTTATTACATGGTCTCCCAAACCTGCCACAGAAGGACTGAAAATGCCTGTTGAAGAAGTTACCCCCGGCCCTGAATAAACCCCTCCCGGGGGGCTGCCACCGGTAAGTGCATATGGAGTCATATTGATGCAGGCAGATGCAGGCTGTGCCAATGTCACAGTTGGCAGGGGATGCACTGTTACAACCACGGAAGCAGATCCATGGCACCCTGAAATATTAGTAACAGTGACTCCATAGGTGCCGCTGGCGCTGACTGTGATAGATTGAGTAGTTTCCCCGGTAGTCCACAGATAAGAACTGTATGTGCCGCTGACGCTGAGCTGCTCCGAAGCCCCCATGCAGAAATCCGTTACTCCTATAATGACAGGGCTGGGGTTGGGATAATTAAAAAGCTGGACCTGGTCGGATAAAATACATCCGTGGTCATTCACAGTAACAGAATAAACACCCGGGTTGCTTACAGTAATTGTTTGAACTCCGGATGCATAAGGATTGCCGTTAAAGAACCAGTCATAGCTTTGCCGGTTTGGCCCTGCATCGAAAGTGACGGAAGTGCCCGGACATACTGTTTTGTCGGACCCCAGGTTAAGGCTGGCGAAATCGGAAAAGTACCCATAGGAACAACCCAGCTGGCTGGCATCATAAGTATGAATAACCCCCATATGAAAAATATCCTGGGAATTCGAAAGGATATGCGCCCCAACAGAGAGGTTGCCAACCGGAAATTCAATCCTAGCATAAACGAAAGCCGGGTTGCCGGCAACCGGTGAAAACATTGAGGCTGTCACCTTAGTGGAGCTCCCGTCAAGAGTGAAGGAACCCTGGGCTCCCTCTCTGGTAAGAATGATGAGCTCGAATGCATACTGTGTTGTGCGCGTAAAGGCAACCTGGGATGAACCTGTACAATCCATCGGAGGAAGGAGAGCTGTACCTGTTTCACAACCATAACCAGTGAGATGCCAAACATACGCCGGATGGGTCGTCTCAATATATGACGACAGATCAGTGGAGTTCAGCGCATATCTGTATGTTTCTCCAGCATTCAGAATTGCATACGGAGACCCTCCTACATTAACGACGGTATTATCAACGGTGGCAGTGATAAACGCCCAGTCATTCATTGTACTGTTCGTATAGCCCCTCACCACGATATATTCCTGACCAACAATATTCACGGGTACAATCTGATCGCCTGTAAGGTCCCAGCATCCCTGTCCCGGATATCTGTCCGAATCGTCTTTAACGGTAATACATACAGCTTTGTCGGAAGTGACTTTAGATCCCTGGAGATGATTGGCGCCAAGCTGGCTTGTGGCCTGAGCGCTGTATACCTGGCCCTTATTCAGGGTTATCGTGAATGGAACTCCGGCAGCATGCTCTACAATCGCTTTCCTGGGAGTAATTGTTATCGTAGTATTATCCTCAGTTGCAATAATATCAAATGAATTGTATGCAGGAGGGGTTAAGTCGGGATAGTTATCCATTACATTCTGGGAGGGTATGAAAAAAGAAGTCCCCATCGCATTTTTACCCTTCAATGTAAAAATTTCAGGGTTGTTCATATGAGCTTCCTCGTAATAAGCGGTGATTGGTACAGTGGAGTGAATTAATAATCCAAGATTCAGGGTTGTGTTCGGAGGCGTACATTCGACCTTGCTCTTCCGGGAGGTCAGGTCGACTGTAAATGTCGAATTTGCAAGTATTGTAACCATTATCGGAGGAAAATTCGCCATTGTGTTTGCCGGCTCCGAAATCGTTACATTTGCAGTCTGGCTGAAAGAGGTCAGCCGAAAATAAATAGGCTGGTCGCCATGGCCGGAAGTTATCTCCGGTGCTGCGAACCAGAAATCGGTATTACTTTGAGCGGGCAGCAGAAAGGGGAGAAGAAACAGTAAAAAGAGAAAGTGAAATCGTTTCAAGATTAAGAACCGGGTTAAATTCATGTAAAGGTACGATAAATTACAAGGTAAGGAGTATGAATAAACCTAACGCTGGAATAAGAAAAGAACAGGATTTTCTGGGAGAAATTGAAATTCCTTCCGAAGCCCTGTATGGTATCCATTCCTGCCGGGCCAGGGAGAACTTCCCTGACCGCACAGCCTTTCACAGAGAGTGGTATGAGGCTATCGGCATTGTTAAACAGGCATGTTATATAACCTGCCGGGATTATTTTAAAGCGGCTTCCCGGAAATTCCCGGAAAAAAATATAAAAACTTTACCTGATGAGCTGCTCGGGGCACTGATAATGTCTGCTTCTGAAGTTGCAGAGGGATTATATTTTCATCACTGGATAGTTCCGGCTGTATCGGGTGGAGCCGGTACCAGCATCAATATGAATGCCAATGAGATCATCGCGAATGCAACCTTGATCAAACTTGGAAGGAAACCGGGTGATTACTCTGTGGTCGATCCCTTTGAACATGCCAATATTTTTCAGTCGACCAATGATGTCATCCCGACTTCTTTGAAAGTTTGCGTAATTAAACTACTCGGTTTGCTTGAGAGCTCGGTTAACGAAACAAGAGCTGTTGTTGAACGGCTGGAATCGGGCAACAGAAACTCCCTTAAAATCGCATATACCCAGATGCAGGAAGCTGTTCCTTCTTCGTTCGGAAAATTATTCAGCACATACAGTGAGGCGCTTTCGCGCGACTGGTGGAGGGTCTCAAAATGTTCAGAGCGGCTGAAACTGGTCAACCTCGGAGGCGGGGCCATCGGCACAGGCCTGTCGGTACCCCGCTTTTTTATCATGGAAGTTTTGTCGAATCTTCAGAAACTTACCGGCCTGCCGGTCGCCAGAAGCGAAAATATGGGAGATACAACCTCCAACCTCGACAGTTTCGTTGAAGTCCATGCCACTCTAAAAGCCCATGCCGTGAACCTCGAGAAAATGGCCTCTGATATCCGGCTGATGGCCTCCGACCTTACGAAACCTATGCCGGTTCTGAGTATCCCTGCGAGGCAGACCGGAAGCACTATCATGCCGGGTAAAGTCAACCCTGTGATCCCCGAATTTGTGATCAGCTGTTCACACCAGGTATATGCCAACGACCAGCTCCTATCGGGGCTTTGCGGCCAGGGCTGCCTTGAACTCAACGCATACCTGCCATCGATCGGGCATGCCATGATCAGCAGCCTGAAACTGCTTATTGCAGCCAATCATTCAATAAAACAAAACATGCTCGATGGACTGATTGTCAACAAGGAGGTCAGCCATGAACAGCTTATGCGAAGCCCCTCGATCACGACAGCCCTTCTGCCCGTTATAGGATATAACAAGGCCTCTGAACTTGCCAGGCTGATGAAATCGGAGAACCTGTCGGTTATCTCAGCCAATGACCGGCTGAAACTTGTTGAACCGGAAAGGCTTGTGGAAATTCTTAAACCGGAGAACCTGTTGAAAATGGGATATACCTTAGAATCGTGACCCCCCCAACCCCTAATCCCTAATCCCTAACCCCTAACCCCTGTCAGCTATGAAACGCGGACGCGACACAAAACCCCATATCGGAATATTTGGACGAAGGAACATCGGGAAAAGCTCTCTTATCAATACTCTTGCCGGACATGAAGTGGCCATTGTTTCTGACATTGCAGGGACCACGACCGATCCTGTTAAAAAGTCGATTGAAATACCCCGGCTTGGTCCGGTTGTGCTTATCGATACCGCCGGTATTGACGACCAGGGAGAACTTGGAGAAAAGAGAATTGCCAAAACAAAGGAAGCGCTCAGCCAGGTCGACCTCGCCATCCTGCTCATTGCACATAATACTTTTGAAGATGCGGAGAAAAACCTGATCAGGGATTTTCAGAAGGCTGGTTTGCCGTTTGTCATCATTCACAATAAGTCGGATGAGGAGGCCCTGGATACAGATTTATCAAGAGTATTGGAAGACAGGTTCAATGTGCCCGTTCTGGATTTTTCTTCCCTCAGGCCCGATAAGCTGGAGGATGTCATCCGCATTATGTATGAAACAATGCCCGAATCGGCTTATACGAAAAGGCCTCTTGTCGGAGACCTGATTTCGTATGGCGATACGGTTCTGCTTATTACTCCTATTGATATTGAAGCCCCCGAGGGGCGGATGATATTGCCCCAGGTTCAGGTGATCAGGGATGTGCTTGATCATGATGGGATATGCGTTGTATGCAAGGAAAGGGAAGTGGATGCCTATATAAAGAAAATGCATCCCAAGCCTGTTTTGGCGATCACCGACAGCCAGGTCTTCCCGAAAGCCGATGCAGCAGTCCCGAAAGAGATCCCTTTAACCAGTTTCAGTATTGTGCTGGCGCGCCAGAAAGGCGATTTTGAGAATTACCTGAAGGGCACTCCGGAGATCAGCAGGCTGAAACAGGGAGACAGGGTGCTCATACTCGAATCCTGCACACATCATGTTTCCTGTGATGATATCGGAAGGGTGAAAATCCCGAGGTGGCTGAATAATTTCACCGGGAAAAACCTTTCTTTCGATGTCGTATCCGGACTAGGCGCTATGCCAGGGCCAGTTACCGATTATGCGATGGTAATACAGTGCGGAGGCTGCATGATTACGAGGAAGCAGCTTCATAACCGGCTCAAGCCGGCCCTTGATGCGGGAATACCTGTCACGAACTACGGCATGGCCATTGCCTGGGTGCATGGGATCTATCATCGTGCTATCGCACCGTTTACCGGGAAGATGGGGGACAGGGGGGATTACCTGTAGACAGGTAGTGAGGTAGTGAGGTAGCGAGGTGGCGAAATTATTTGAGCGAAGCATTTTGCATAAGCGGCATCAGGTGGAACGGAGGGAGCAATTCACACAAGCCGCATCAGGTGGAACGAAGTGACACCGTAGCGGCGTTGTGAAGTTGCGACCGAAAGCGACACCGTAGCCGCGTTGCAAAGATGCGAGCGGTTCTGATACTTCGATATTTCAATTTATGTACCCGAAAGCGCCACCTCCAGCACCTTCCCATTGAAATATTTCTGTCCGTTAACGGCAAAATCAGCAATAAAAACCGCCATCTGCTGAGGCGACTGCGGAGCTTTTGCGCCCGGAAAAGCTTTTTCAAACATTTTCGTCTGGGCGCCTCCCAGTGCCAGACAGTTGACATGGATATCCATATCTGACATTTCTTCGGCAAGGCATTGGCTCAGGATGGCAAGTGCGCCTTTACTGGAGCTGTATGCTGAAAGCCCGGCGAATTTCTTTGTCCCTGGTATTGCTCCGAGGCTGCTGATCATTACGATATGACCCCCTTTGTTCATAAGCGGCAGCAAGGCCTGGGTGAAAAAGAACGGAGCTTTTATATTGACATTGTAAACCTCGTCGAAGTCGCCCTGTTCGATCTTTGCAAACGGTTTGTTGACCATCCGCCCTGCGTTGTGAATGATGATATCAACCTTGTGAAGGATAGCTTCCATCCTTTGGGCGATAAAAGGATAAAAATCAAACTGGTTCAGGTCAAACTCGTAGGGGGTGATCTTTGCTTCAGGTGTTTGCTTATGGCAGTCGCTTACTAATTCCTTCAGCTCATTCATTTTACGCGAAATTGCCAGGATATGGTTCTGTTTATGTTTACAAAGTATTTTAACCAGTTCATAACCAATACCCTTCCCCGCTCCTGTTACTATGATGTTCATCGTTATGTCGTTTTCGTGAAGCTAAAATTAGATAAAAAACGCATCGGTTGTGAATACGTACGGAACTTTCCTCTACTTTTGTATTTTGAAATATCAGGCTAAGAATTGTAAATCAAGTACCATCCAGTAAAAATAAACCTTATCATGAACAGATTCATTACCCTTTCAATATGCTGTTTCCTGACCTTCGGAAGTGCAATGGCACAGGACAGGTCTGTTTTGAAACCCCAGGTTTCAAGATGTGTATACCACGATGTATCCCCGCCGCTGAGGGATATGGTAAAGATGGCTCCTCAGAAAGCCGATAACTCCTGGAAAGACGGTATTGTTAAAAATAACCTTTATCCTTTTGGCGTACCCAAAGATATGCCATTGAACGCCCCCGATCACACCATACAGAATCATCAAGGGACCAGCACTGCCGACAGCCTTTTACTTTCTTTTGACGGTGTAGGCAACCTCGACAACGTTTTCCCTCCTGATACTGATGGGGATGTTGGTCCTCATAATTATTTTCAGGTAGTCAATTTGCATTTTGCAATTTATGATAAAGCCGGGAACAAACTCATTGGCCCCAGCCTGAACAGTTCAATGTTTAATGGCTTTCCAAACAACGCCAATAGCGGGGACGCTGTGGTTTTGTATGATGAAGCGTCGGACCGTTGGATTTTTTCGCAATTTTCACTGCCAAATTATCCCAACGGACCGTTTTATGAGATGGTTGCTGTTTCCGCGACCGGCGATCCCACCGGTTCCTGGTATCGTTACCAGTTCAAGTTCACAGATATGCCCGACTATCCCAAACTTGGTGTATGGCCCGATGGTATTTATATGACCACGAACAGGTTCTCAGCAGGCTCTACAAGTTATATGGGTACCGGCGCTGCAGCTTTTGATAAAGAATCAATGTACGCCGGGTCGGATTCAGCCCAGATGGTTTTCTTTACCCTTCCCGGTTCCTACGATGCCTATTCAGTGCTTCCTTCTGATTGTGACGGAGTTTATCCTCCTGCGGGAACACCAAACTTTTTTGCCTGGCTGGGTTCCGGTAATATCAATATTTATGGTTTTCAGGTGGACTGGTCCACTCCGACAAATTCAACCTATTCCCTGCTTTGCAATATCCCGGTCTCTGCATATAGCGGATCAATTTCAGGGATCAAGCAGAAAGGAACAACTGCTAAGGTAGATCCTATTGCCGGCCGCCTCATGTTCCGCCTTCCTTTCAGGAAATTCAGCGACCATTGGGCCATGGTATGTAATGCAACAGTTAACGTAGGCGGCAATGCCGCTGTGCGCTGGTGGGAACTCCGCAACAGCGGCAGCAACCCTGCGGGCTGGAGCAAATACCAGGAAAGTACTTTTGTCCCGGATACTAATAACCGCTGGATGGGAAGTATAGCCATCGACGCTTTGAATAATATTGCACTGGGATATTCCCTGTCAGGTTCTTCAGTATATCCTTCTGTTTACTATGCAGGCCGTACCTCAAGTGATCCGCTCAACACATTATCAATCGGAGAAAAGAGTATTGTTGACGGCAGTGGTTGCCAGACATACAGTGGAAACAGGTCCAGGTGGGGCGATTATAGCGCTATGAATGCAGACCCTTCGGCACCGGGCAAATTCTGGTATACACAGGAGTACTACCAGACTACTTCAAGCACTGGCTGGAAAACCAGGATAGGCGCCTTTTCATTCGGAAGCAGTCTTATGGCCACGGTATCTGCGGCACCCAGCCTTATTTGCTTTGGTGACAGTTCCCAGCTTAATATAATGGCATCCGGCGGAAGCAGCACTTACACTTATTCATGGACATCCAATCCTGCCGGCTATACTTCCACTGAGAAAAACCCATGGGTACATCCCCTCGTCAGCACGATATACAAGGCAACAGTGAGCGATGGTACCAATTCTATCGTCGATTCAGTGCTTGTGACGGTCCAGATTGCTCCCGTAGCAAATGCCGGTAACGATACAACGTATTGCAACTATGTGCCTGTGATAACAGTTCATGGCAGCGGTGCAGGCTACAGCTTGGGCCTATGGTCAACCCTTGGCGACGGCTATTTTGACGATCCTTCAGCAATGGTAACACAATATTATCCTATGGCCTCCGATAAAGCCAATGGGGTTGCACTGGTTCTCCAGGTGCTGGCATTACAACCTTGCCATGGAGTTGTTGGCGATACCGTTTTCATTAAGTTCGACCCATGTACCGGTGTCTTGGATCAACAAGCCGGTGATCTGAGCATCGATGTTCAACCCAATCCATCGAACGGCACCTTTGACCTGAATATTGATAATCTTCTGAATCAGACTGCTGATGTTGTGGTTACCGATCTCCAGGGTCATTCAGTTTACCACCAGGCATTCCAGGCTGCCGGAAACAGTCTGAAAGACCGCCTGAACCTTTCATTCCTGCCAAAGGGCAGCTATATCCTGAAGGTAAAAACTGATACCAGGAGCAAGATCGGGAAAATTATAATCCAGTAATAAATTCTTCATAAAGAACCGACCCCCTGGGGCAACCCGGGGGGTTTTTTTATTGTCCGGCCTGCATAAAAAACATAGTTTCAATCTTTAAAAAGTATAATTGTACTTATTAACCTAAAACCTCATTATGAATTTAAAACTATTTTTTGTTCTCGCATTTGTATCTGCAGCCGCAGTAGCAGGATTGACAGCTTTTAGCGGTGCCCATGGATCCGGTGCGCCTGCCGGTTACACAGGCTCTCCGGGTGATGGCCATAATTGCACTTCATGCCATGGGGGATCCGCCACTGCTACGAGCGGTATGATCAGCACAAATATTCCTGCAGCAGGTTATAAAGCCGATAGTACTTACCAGATCACAGTAACACTCCCGGGAGCCGGGAACAAAGGTTTTGAGGTTTCCCCCCAGAATGCAGCAGGCACCCAGCTGGGGACCCTGATTGCCGGTACGAACAACCATTTTCCATCAGGAGGGGGAACCAAATACCTCACACATAATTCAAGAATAAGTACAAACCCGGCAGTCTGGGTGTTCCAGTGGAAGGCCCCCGTTGCAGGGACAGGTAATGTCACTTTCTATGCAGCATATGCGATCACGATTTCAGTTGTTAAGATTGAAAATATAACCGTGCAGGAGAATACTGCCCAGCCTCTTACGGTCACAGCCAGCGCAACTCCGTCATCGATATGTAACGGTTCAAATTCCCAGCTGAACTGTAACCCGGCAGGCGGCTCAGGAAACTATACCTATTCGTGGACCTCATCACCTTCGGGATTTACTTCTACCTCTAAAAACCCCATTGTTCAGCCAACAACTAATTCTGTTTACACTGTCGTTGTAAATGACGGGTCAGCCAGTACTTCAGCACAGGCCACGGTGAGCGTCCAGGCAAAGCCGGTTGTTAGCATAGGAGGGGATACTATTGTTTGTGACTGGGCCAATATATTCTGGTTGAACGGCAGTGCAACCGGCTACACTTCTTTGTTATGGTCGACCAGCGGGGACGGAACCTTTAGTTACCCCACCCAGGCCGGCACCTATTATTATCCCGGCACAGGCGATAAATCTGCCGGATCTGTCAGTATTTCACTTGCCGCCACTCCCGTCAGCCCTTGCGTAAACAGCGTAAATGTCATAAAACAGGTTCAGTTCACGCCATGTACAGGAATCGACAACCCGGGAAAAGTGTCACTGCAGCTTTCAATAAAACCAAATCCGGCGCAAGGATCAGTCAGGCTGTCCGTTTCCGGACTGAAAGACCAGAAAATCAATTACTTTGTTGTCAGTATTGATGGAAAAATCCTGTTTTCGGAGGAAACCTCCGTCCAGGCGGGAGCTTTTAAGGGAACGCTTGATGTTTCTTCCTATGCGAAGGGAATTTACTTCATCAAAGTAATCGCAGGAGGGGATGTTGTAAGCGGTAAACTCCTGGTTCAATAAAAAATATTTGTGAATTCATTAACAGATGCTAAAGATGTTGTATATTTGCACAACAAATCCCTCCTGGTAAAATTCTGCAGCTTGCTGCGGGCCCGGAGGACTGGCTAAACCAGGAACTTATTGATTTGAATTTCGTTCTTTTTGAGATATAATCTTCAGGGCAGGGTGAAATTCCCGATCGGCGGTAAAGTCCGCGATTCCGGAGATCTGTGGATGCAGAATCATTCATTTATTTTCGGAGGGAACCGTTGAAACTACGGTACCGACAGTTACAGTCTGGATGGAAGAAGACTTTGGATATTGAGGTAACATACCCTCATGTTTTTTGGTTTTTACTCAGAGCCCTGAAATTCGTTTTTGGGCTCTGTTTTTTTTATGACCGGACCTGGCCCGACCGGAAACTAAACTATGATGACTGCCACGAAAACTATGAAACGTGTTCTGGCCCTTGCAGCCAGGGGGGCAGGATTTGTCTCTCCAAACCCACTCGTTGGTGCGGTTGTGATGAAGGATGGAGTGATTATCGGCGAGGGATGGCACACAGAATTCGGCGCCGCCCATGCCGAAGTGAATGCCATTGCACAGGCTGGTGCACAGGCTGAAGGCGCTGAACTTTATGTCAATCTCGAACCCTGTTGCCATCAGGGAAAAACGCCTCCCTGCACCGGGCTCATCATCCGCAGTGGTATAAAAAAGGTTACGATAGGCATGCAGGACCCGAATCCATTGGTAAACGGGAAAGGCACGGCATTCCTGCGGCAGCATGGAATAGAAGTTCAAACAGGAATACTGGAAAAAGAATGCAAAAAGCTGAATGAAGTCTTCATTAAGTTCATCACCACGCACAAGCCTTTTGTAATTTTTAAGTTTGCGATGACCCTCGATGGTAAAATCGCCACTGTGGATAATGCTTCACGGTGGATCACCGGCGTGAAATCGAGAAACATCGTCCACAGGCTCAGGCATGGTATGAGCTCCGTAATGGTAGGTGCAGATACCGTGATTTATGACGACCCCCTGCTAAATGTTAGGCTGACTGGAAAAAAGCGGAAAATGCCGTTAAAGATCATTGCAGACTCAGGGCTCAGGGTACCCCTTGAAGCCCGGGTCCTTACGAACGAACCCCAGCTTTGCCTGTTCGCCACTACCGGAAAAGCAGCAACCGATAAAATTAACGAGATCAGGAGGAGGGGAGCCCAGGTCCTGGTCTGCAATGAAAAGGATCAGCGGGTCGACCTGCCATTTCTTTTTAGCCGGCTCGGCGATATGGATATTGACAGTGTTCTGCTTGAGGGCGGAAGCACCCTGGCTTTTTCAGCGCTGAAAGATGGCCTTGTTGACAAGGTAATAGCTTTTGTGGCTCCAAAGATTCTTGGAGGGGCTTCTGCTCCTTCCCCGGTAGGAGGTTCAGGCATCAGGGCCATGGAGGACGCTTTGAATCTTTCCGATATGAGGGTCAGAAAGGTGGGAGAGGACCTGATGATTGAAGGATACCTAAAGTAACGCAATAACGCAGAACGCAATAACGCAGAACGCAGAACGCAATAACGCCATAACGCAATAACGCAAAACGCAATAACGCAATAACGCAATAACGCCATAACGCAGAACGCAATAACGCAGAACGCAGAACGCAATAACGCAATAACGCAGAACGCAATAACGCAATAACGCCAACATGTTCACAGGTATAATAGAAGAAATTGGAATAGTAAAGTCAGTAACGAAAGGGGCAAAATCCTTTTCGATGCTGATCTCTGCGGATGTGGTAGCGTCGGACCTGAAGACGGGTGACAGCGTCAATACGAACGGCGCCTGTCTCACAGTCACTTCAATCAGCAGGAACTCTTTTACGGTTGATGTGATGCCGGAAACGATGCGGAGAACCAATCTTCAGAGCCTCATACCCGGAAACCCGGTGAACCTTGAACGGGCGCTTCAGCTGTCGTCACGGCTGGGGGGGCATATGGTAGCCGGTCATATTGACGGTACAGGACTGATCCACCAGATAAAAAAAGAAGATAATGCATTATGGATCACCGTAACAACCGGTCCTGAGATACTCCGCTACATGATCCCGAAAGGATCCGTATCCCTGGATGGAATAAGCCTTACGGTAGTTCATACGGATGCGACTTCGTTTGACGTCTCTCTCATTCCCCACACGATGGCTGTAACAACACTAAAAGATAAGAAGCAAGGGGATACTCTGAATATCGAATGCGATATGGTTGCGAAATACATCGAGAAATTCACTGGTAAAACAGGCCCGGAAGGCAGGATAAACAGGGAGTTTCTTGATCAATACGGGTTTTGAAACAAAGAAAATGAAATTATGTCTGAATTCAATTTTAACACGATAGAAGAAGCAGTTGAAGAGTTCCGCAAAGGCAGGATGATCGTTATTGTGGATGATGAGGATCGTGAAAACGAAGGCGACCTGGTGATACCGGCCGAAAAAGTCACACCTCATATTATCAACTTCATGGCCAAGCATGGGGGCGGACTGATATGCCTGCCTGTGGTCAGGGAACGGCTTGAAGAACTGAACATTGACCGCATGGTAAGCAAGAATACCGACCCTAACCGTACTGCGTTTACTGTTTCGATCGATGCCATCGAATGCACCACGGGGATATCGGCTCATGAAAGAGCACTCACTGTGAAAAAGGTTCTCGACCCCAAGTCCGGCGCAAGGGATTTCACAAGGCCGGGGCACATCTTCCCGATCGAATACAAGGAGGGAGGGGTTCTGGTCAGGGCAGGCCATACTGAGGCCTCGGTTGACCTGGCAAAACTGGCAGGTCTTTATCCTGCAAGTGTTATCTGTGAGATCATGAATGAAGACGGCTCGATGGCGAGGGTGCCTGAGCTTATGGATTATGTAACAAAACATAACCTGAAAATCATTACGATAAAAGACCTCATCGATTACCGGAGGCGAACCGAAAAGATTATAGCGCGCGAAGCCGTGGTGCAGATGCCGACAAAATACGGGGAATTCATAGCTTACAGTTATGTAAGCAAGATCAATGGCGAGAACCATCTTGCGCTGGTCAGGGGCAAGGTGGACGGCAGTGAACCGATACTGGTTCGTGTTCATTCCGAATGTCTTACCGGCGATGTGTTCGGTTCGATGCGCTGCGATTGCGGAGACCAGCTTGATTATGCGATGAAAGCTATTATCAATGAGGGAAGGGGGGTTTTGTTATATATGCGCCAGGAAGGACGGGGTATTGGCTTCCCGAATAAAATGAAAGCTTACTCCCTTCAGGATAAAGGCATGGATACGGTGGAGGCAAACAATGCTCTCGGGTTTGCAGCCGACCTCCGCGATTATGGTACCGGGGCTGAGATCCTGGCTGACCTGGGAATTAAAAAAATCAGGTTGCTGACAAACAACCCTAAAAAATTGTCCGGGATACATGGTTTCGGACTTGAAATAGTCGAGCGTGTTCCCATACAGATTATCAAACATTCACGCAACCTGAAGTACCTCAGGACGAAGAAAGAAAAGATGGGGCATATGCTGGTGCTCGAGGAAGTGAAAGTTGGAGAGTTGGGAAGAAGCTGATGAAAAAAGTGAGAAGCGAGAAGCGAAAAGCGAAAAAGTTAATGGCTCGTGGCTCATGGCTCATGCCTCATGCCTCGTGGCTCATGTCTCATGTCTCATGGCACATGCCTCATAAAAAAATAACCTAAAACTGAATATTATGCGTACAATTGAAGGAAAACTGGATGCGAAAGGATTGAAATTTGCAATCGTGATCGCACGTTTCAATGAGTTCATAAGCGGGAAACTGCTGAGTGGATGTCTTGACGGACTGAAACGCCATGGTGCCGATGAGGCAGCGATAGACCTGGTTTGGGCTCCGGGATCGTTCGAGATCCCACTCTTAGCCAAAAAACTTGCAACAAGTGGGAAATACAACGCAGTAATATGCCTGGGGGCAGTGATCCGCGGGGCAACGCCTCATTTCGACTATGTCGCAGCCGAGGTATCGAAAGGTGTAGCTGCAGCCGGCATGGATTCAGGAGTACCCGTGATCTATGGTGTGCTTACGACTGATAATATTGAACAGGCTATCGAAAGAGCCGGCACGAAAAGCGGAAACAAAGGGTTTGATGCAGCGCTTGCTGCTATCGAAATGGCGAATGTGGTGAAGGAAATATAATCGCTCGCATTTTTACACCGCCGCTTTTACTCGCATATTTGTGTCGCAGCTACGGTGTCGCTATACGGTCGCATCTTTGCGTCGCGGCTACGGTGTCGCTATACGGTCGCATCTTTGCGTCGCGGCTACGGTGTCGCTGCGCTCCACCTGAGGCCGCTTACGCAAAATGCTCCCTACCCTCCACCTGATGCGGCTTGTTTATAATGCTTCGCTCAGTACAATTTCGCTACTTCTTAGTGATCACAAACACCGTCCGCCTGTTTTTGGCCCTGCCTTCTTCCGTATTATTGTCAGCAACAGGCATGGTCTTCCCAAAGCCTTTATACATCAGGCGTTTTGCCGAGATCCCCTTTATTACCAGGTAATTATAAACTGAACGGGCGCGGTTCTCGGAAAGACTGAGGTTCTCTGCATCGTTGCCTATATTGTCGGTATGACCCTGTATCTGTATGCAAATTGCAGGGTTTTCACTAAGGAATTCGATCAGCTGGTCAAGCACGGACTTCGATTCCCCGTTAAGGTCCGATTTGTTAAATCCGAAGTAAATATCATTGATGCGGTAAGACTGGTTAAGTTCAATGGGTTTGATATCTACATCCACATTCCTGACCACAGGGTGTGAACTGTCGACCTTCGCAATATACTTCGTCTCGTATACAAAGCCTTCCTTTTTTACCGTCATCACGTAATCGGTATTATAAGGTGCAACGGCAAAGTAATTCCCTGTATTCGTATCCAGGGGTATCTCTTCCACTTTTTTGGTCTCCACATTTTTCAGTTCTATCCTGGCTTTTACAGGTTCAGTCGTATTCTCTTCTCGAACCGTACCCTTCAGGAAAAGTATCCTGTCGGGCCGGGCATCTTCATACAGGTTAAAGGAATACAGATCCCATCCTCCTTTTCCATTATATTTATTTGAGGCGAAGAAGCCTTTCGTCCCGTCGGTACTCACAAAAAAACCGACCTCATCATCCGGCGAATTGATGGGATAGCCAATGTTTCTGGCTTTTGACCAGCTGCCGTTATCGTTCATCCTTGAATAAAAAATGTCGTAACCCCCGAGCCCTATCCACCCATCCGAAGAAAAATAAAGAGTCCTGCCATCAGGATGAATGAAAGGAGACTTTTCATTGCCTTTTGAATTGATGACCGGACCCAGGTTGATCGGGGTTCCCCATTCACCGTTTGCAGTTTTTATTGAACGGTAGATATCGTAGCCCCCGAACCCTCCCTGACGGTCGCTTACAAAATACAGCGTTCTGCCATCCGCCGAAATGCTGGGCTGTGATTCCCATGAATAAGGCAGGTTTATCTTGTCGCTCACACTTTTTATCGGAGTCCAGTCGCCGTCAACCCTTTCCGAATAGTAAATGTCACAGTTAAGGTAATGCTTTGCATTATCATACTTGCAAACCGTGTAATACAGAAAATTATTATCGGCGGTAAGCGTAGCGCCTCCTTCATTGTCCTGGATGTTGAACGGTTCGGGCATTTCTTCGCCCGGGCCAAAGCTGCCGTCCCTGCCCTGTTCGCTGAACATGAATTTCTCCCTGCTCCTTGCCGAGGATACCACCGAATTCTTATCTCCTTCAAGTTTCACTACCCTCGTAAACAAAGCCACCTGGTTATCAGGAGAAAGAATTGGAAGGTATTCATCCTGTGGGGTGGAAATGCCTTCCACCACCTTTGGGTCAAAAGGAACAGGATGGGAGACCACATCAACCGTGAACTTTGCATATTTAATAAGTTCTGTGGCCTTGTCATAATCTTCATCGCTTTTTATCCTGTCGACATCTTTAAGAAAGACCTCAAGGTATTTCACGGCATCTTCGTAACGTTCAGCTCCGTATGCGATCTGCCCAAGATAGAAATACAGGTAAATATCATAAGTTGGGCAGGTGGTGAGCACCTGCAGGAACCACTTCTCAGAATCCCTGTAATTCGGTGTTGCTTTTTTGACATTGGCCAGGCCCATCAGGTAAGCGGCATCAGTATAACCTGGTTCCTCTTTGAGAACTTCCTTAAGCAGGATAATTGTATTTACGAAGTTACCATGCTTGAAGCTGATCGTGGCATCGTTGTATTTTTTTTCAAGTTTTTTATCAAGGGTGAGTTTGCAGGAGTCAACCTGCATTCCGTCAGCCTGCGCCATGTTAGCAAATGGTAAAGCCGCAATAAGAAAAGCAAAAAGCAGGCCCGGCCTCATAAGGAATTATTTTTTCAAAGTTAGGGGGTTTTATGTTATTTTTACACTTTAAACCGCAATTACTGGGGCATAGTATTTATGAAAATCCTGAGATTATATACTTTACTGTCTTTTATTGCAGCCATATCAATGGCGCCAGCCCTTGTAAATGCACAGACGACTATTCCCAACGGGGATTTTGAGGCCTGGAGAGTACATTCCAATTACAGCAACCCTGCTTACTGGGATTCACCTGATTCGATACTGATGACCATCCCGTTTTTCGGTCAGCCTGTGGTTTTCATGTCGGCCGATCATTACACAGGATTGTATTCTGCAAAGTTGATAACGAAGGCCATTAACATACCCGGCGCTTCGTTTGACTGTCCTGGATTCATTACCCTTGGAAAGCTTCATGCCGATCTCATAAACCAGACCTTTTCGGTGACCGGGGGTTCGCCCATCAATGACCGTCCCACTCACCTTATGGGATATTACAAATACCAGCCTGTCGGAGGGGATTCCTGCGCCATCGGCATGATTCTTTACAAAACAGAAAGCGGGGTGAGGGATACCATTGCCATCGGATATTTCAGTACGACAGCCACGGTAACTGACTGGACCCATTTTTCGGCCTGGATCATCTATAATAGCGACAAGACTGCTGATACAATGAACATCGTTGCCTTGTCAAGTGCACAAACCGATATGCATCCCAATACAACACTTTATGTGGATGATCTGTACCTCGATTATACAGTTGGCTTCAGCGAGCAGGATCCCTCGGCCGGGATCTCGGTTTACCAGGATAAGGAGACCAGCCGCCTGATCGTATTCTGCGATTTCCCGACGGCCCGGAATGTTGTTTCGCGGTTATATGACATGAGCGGGTTGGAGGTTGCTTCACAGGGCCCGGTTTCGATTGCCTGCGGCCGCCAGGTGATCCCGTATACAGGCCTGAGGCAGGGATTGTATATCCTGGCTGTTCAGCATGACGGGAAAACATTTACAAAGAAGTTCATGCTTCATTTTTAACGGATAATTTTCACTTCGGATGTCAGGTAAGAACGTAATCGCAGGTTTGATCCAGATGAGCTGTGTGGCTGATATGGCCAACAACCTTGAGAAATCGGTGAGCAGGATAAGGGAAGCTGCTGCGAAAGGGGCTCAGATCATCTGCCTTCAGGAATTATTTTTATCGAGGTATTTCTGCTGGGAAGAGAATTATGATTATTTCAATCAGGCTGAGGCCGTACCCGGTCCGACGACCAAACTTTTCCGGGAGCTGGCAGCTGAGCTCAACGTCGTTCTTGTTGTTTCCCTTTTTGAGAAAAGAGCCCGGGGCATTTACCACAATACCGTTGCCGTGATCGATGCCGATGGAAAATACCTTGGCAGGTACCGCAAACATCATATTCCCGATGACCCCGGTTATTACGAGAAATTCTACTTCACTCCGGGAGATGGCGGATACCAGGTTTTTAAAACAAAATATGGCCGCATAGGCACCCTGATCTGCTGGGATCAATGGTATCCCGAAGCAGCACGTATCGTTGCCCTGAAAGGGGCCGAGATCATTTTTTATCCGACCGCTATCGGCTGGGCAACAAACCAGGACGCCGAAACAAACCGGCAGCAATACCAGGCCTGGCAGACTGTTCAAAGGGGGCATGCTGTTGCCAACGGAGTGTATATTGTTTCCGTTAACCGTACAGGCATCGAAGGCCAAATGAATTTCTGGGGCGGTTCTTTTGTTTCCTCTCCCTTTGGCGACCTTATGTTCCAGGCTTCCCATGACAGGGAAGAAGTGCATGTGCTGGAACTTAAGCTTGGGATGATTGATGAGATCCGGGTTCACTGGCCCTTTCTTCGCGACAGGCGGATCGACAGCTACAGGCCTGTGATGAGCCGCTTCATCGATGATTCCGCTGACCTGATTTAACAAGATCCTTCCTGTCATGAAAAACGGTATTGTGCATCCCACTCCGAAAGACCTTGGCTACAATTTTCCTGCCGAATGGCATACCCACAGGGCCACATGGCTGAGTTATCCGCATGATGATTCCTATTCCTGGCCGGGCACTCTTCAGAATATATACCCCTATTACCATGCCTTTATAAAGGAACTTTCAAAAGGGGAGAGGGTTTGCCTCAATATCAGGAATGAAGGGTTTAAAATTAAAGTAATGGAGGAACTGGAGTCGGGAGGTATAGACCTGTCAACGATTGATTTTCTGATCCATCCCACAAACGACGCCTGGTGCCGCGATCATGGCCCTGCCTTCCTCATCAATCAAAAGGCTGAAAAGCCTAAGGTGATCGTGAGCTGGCGATATAATGCCTGGGGTGATAAATATCCTCACGAACTGGATGAACAAATCCCCGGCCTGGTTGGTAAATTCCTCGATCTTCCGGTATATTATCCCGGCATCGTGATGGAGGGAGGGGCAGTTGATTTCAACGGGGAAGGGACTCTGCTGACAACAACGGCCTGCCTGCTTCACGAAAACCGCAATCCACAGCTGTTACAACATGAGATAGAGGAATACCTGATGAATTTTTATGGCATCAGCCAGGTATTATGGCTCGAGGATGGCATTGAAGGTGACGATACCAACGGCCATATTGATGACATAACCCGCTTTTTCAAACCCGATGGGTTGATCACTATGGTGGAACCGAACCATCTTGACCCCAATCATGCGATTCTTGAAGCTAACCTGAAAAAGCTGAAGACTTTCCGCCTCCTAAATGGCAGGCAAGCTGATATTGTTGAACTCCCCATGCCTGATCCGGTGGTGTTCGAGGACCAGCGGCTGCCGGCTTCATATGCCAATTTTTATATCTCGAACAATTCGGTGATAGTTCCTCTGTACCGCTGCAAGCAGGATGAGCAGGCTATGAGGATACTTCAGCAATGTTTCCCCGGCCGCAAAGTTGTCGGGATAGATTCAGTTGAGATCATCTGGGGACTGGGATCATGGCATTGCCTGAGCCAGCAGGAACCGGAATAAAAGGCGAGAAGCGAAAGGCGAAAGGTGAAAAGCGAAAGGCGAGAAGCGAAAGGCGAAAGGTGAA
>Ga0209083_1001827_pt1 | contig 22437 bp, 20 predicted proteins | sample AM7aDNAmetaG_FD_184132 | JGI IMG/M metagenome (GOLD analysis project Ga0209083, IMG submission 184132) | Freshwater microbial communities from Finland to study Microbial Dark Matter (Phase II) - AM7a DNA metaG (SPAdes) (version 3) | ecosystem: Environmental > Aquatic > Freshwater > Lake ...
ACTTAACGCTTTCGCTAAGCCGCTGACTGTGTATCGCCAACAGCGAGTTATCATCGTTTACGGCGTGGACTACCAGGGTATCTAATCCTGTTTGATCCCCACGCTTTCGTGCATCAGCGTCAGTAAACCCTTAGTAAGCTGCCTTCGCAATCGGTGTTCTGTGTAATATCTAAGCATTTCACCGCTACACTACACATTCCGCCTACCTCAAGATCACTCAAGCCTTTCAGTTTCAATGGCTGTTCTACAGTTGAGCTGCAGGATTTCACCACTGACTTAAAAGGCCGCCTACGCACCCTTTAAACCCAATAAATCCGGATAACGCTTGCACCCTCCGTATTACCGCGGCTGCTGGCACGGAGTTAGCCGGTGCTTATTCACGCATTACCGTCAGTCCCGGACACGTCCGGGATGTTCTTCATGCGAAAAAGCAGTTTACAACCCATAGGGCCTTCTTCCTGCACGCGGGATGGCTGGTTCAGGCCCGCGCCCATTGACCAATATTCCTCACTGCTGCCTCCCGTAGGAGTCTGGTCCGTGTCTCAGTACCAGTGTGGGGGATCTTCCTCTCAGAACCCCTAGGCATCGAAGCCTTGGTGGGCCGTTACCCCACCAACTAGCTAATGCCACGCATGCCCATCCTTTACCGTTGCTACTTTATCCATACGACCATGCGGCCATGTGGAGCTATGGGGTATTAATCCGCATTTCTACGGGCTATCCCCCTGTAAAGGGCAGGTTGCATACGCGTTACTCACCCGTGCGCCGGTCTCAAATATTGCTATTCTACCCCTCGACTTGCATGTGTTAAGCCTCCCGCTAGCGTTCATCCTGAGCCAGGATCAAACTCTCCGTTGTATAGAAAATTTTAAATATGTTTCTGTCCTGACCCGGCTTTCTTGAACTCTTTATTATATCCCCAAAAGCTTCCCAGCTTTCGTCTTCTTAGTTCGTTTTCTTACCTTCTCAATATCTTCAATGAACTCTGTATCTTTTTAATCTTTTCAATCCACCCCCGGCTTTTTTAAGCGAAAGTTCGGCAAAGGTAATCCCTTTTTCCATTTCCCCAAAACTTTTCTAAATTCTTTTTTTGAACAAATCCCCAAACTTTTCAACCTAACAAACCCTTCAATGAACCACTAAACTTCCAGCTAAACCGCCTTCCGTTTTCGTGGTGCAAATGTAGAAAGGTTTAGTTTTGTCTCACTATCCGTTCACAAAAAAACAAGCATTTCAATAGATTATTTTAAATGCTGATTCTATATATCTTTAATTCAATAATATAGATATGTTAATTTAATGTTAAGTCCTAAAATATCTCACAGATCTCCCTCTTTAACCGGCCAAACCGTGCCAAAAATGGACATTCAAATGATTGTTGCACCAAGGATTTCGGCGAATTTTTCGCGAACTATTGTTTTAGCAAGTTCAAAATCCTGCTTAAAACCCAGCTCTTTTTCAACGGAGGTGACACCTTTGTCAGCAAAACCACATGGATTGATGTTTTGAAAGTATTCCAGATCGGTATTAATATTTAGGGCAAACCCATGCATAGTCACAAAATGGGAGCTTTTTACACCAATAGCACCTATCTTTCTGGCTGAAGGTTTGCCTACATCCAACCAGACGCCAGTGGCTTTTGGGTCACGCGAGGCTGTTAAACCAAATGATTCAACGGCCTTGATCATGATTTCTTCAATACTATATATATAATGTCTAAGTCCGATCCCAAAATTTTCAAGATCAAGAATAGGATATCCCACAATTTGCCCGGGGCCATGATAGGTTATATCTCCACCGCGGTCAGTTTTAAAAAATTCTGCATCCCTGGCTTTTAACTGAAGATAATTAAGAAGTAAGTTCTGTACGTCTCCGCTTTTACCGAGCGTATAAACATGAGGATGCTCCACAAAAATCAAATAATTGGGTGTTGCGATTTCTGATTTATCATCACTACCGGTCTTCATTTTTTTCATATGAACGATTTGGTTCAGAAGCTCTTCCTGTTTTTCCCAGGTTTGTATATATGCCATCTTACCCAAATCAAGGAACTTAATCTCTTTGTTCTTCATCTATTACTAATTAGTTCTTAACTGTTAACGAAGGTGCTTTTCAGCATGATATGACGAGCGCACAAGCGGAGCACTTTCAACAATACGGAACCCCCTATTCAATCCCTCGGTTTTCAAGCGGTCAAATTCATCCGGATGGACATATTCTGAAACCTCCAAATGTGATTTTGTTGGCTGAAGGTATTGACCCATCGTAAATATTTCGCATCCGGCTTCAACCAGGTGGTCCATCGTTTTAAGTATTTCGTCGTGCGTCTCCCCAAGTCCCAACATGATGCCGGACTTTGAAACACAATGTGAAACTGAAACCTTCCTTATTACATCAATACTTCGTGGATATCGCGCCCGACTTCGAACCAATGGGGTAAGCCGTTCGACAGTTTCCAGATTGTGCGAAATTATTTCAGGTCCAGCTTCCACAATCAAATGAATTAACTCAGAACGATTGTCGAAATCAGGGATCAATACTTCCATAGTCACGCCTGGATTTATCTTTTTGACCTCTTTGATCGTTAAAGCCCAATGATTTGCCCCGCCGTCTTCAAGGTCATCGCGATCGACAGAAGTAATGACCACATGCTTCAATCCCATCAACTTCACCGATTCTGCCAGTTTCAATGGTTCATTCCCATCAGGAGGAAGTGGTTTACCTGTTCGTGTGGCACAAAATTTACACGACCGTGTGCAGATTTCGCCCAGGATCATAAATGTTGCAGTCCCGGCTCCCCAACACTCCCCCATATTCGGGCATTGACCACTTGCACAGATTGTATGAAGGCCATGGTCAGCAACAATTAGCTTGACATTCCGGTAGTTAGCTCCAAGTGGCAACTTAATTTTGAGCCAATCTGGCTTTCTTTTTTGTTCCATTCAAATCTCCTGTTTTTCAGTTCGCCAAGATAAGCAATTTAAAGACCCATTAAAATGTGGGATATATTCCAATTTTAATACTTTTGAACTTCATTAAATTGCAATATGAATGAGCTTGATCCACGTATTTAAAAAATTCCCCAGCACTTTTTGGGTTGCCAATATCATGGAGTTGTTCGAACGATGGGCATGGTATGGATTCTATATAATTTTTGCCTTGTACCTGACAAATTCAACTGATGAAGGTGCATTGGGATTCTCGCAGACCCAAAAAGGGTTGATTATGGGAATTGGAACTGCATTCCTTTATCTGTTGCCCATCCTGACCGGCGCACTCTCTGACCGCATTGGTTATCGGAAAACACTTTTTTTAGCCTATTCTATCTATACCATAGTATTCCTCCTTATCCCAATATTTAAAACCTATGCCGCTGTATTTACGATTTATCTGTTATTGGCCATTGGGGCTGCCCTTTTCAAACCGATTATCTCGGCCACGGTTGCGAAAACTACGGATGAAGAAACATCGTCAATCGGTTTTGGGATTTTCTATATGATGGTGAATATCGGGGCGTTCATTGGTCCGTTTGTAACAGGATTTGTAAGAAAATACTCATGGGACTATGTGTTCTATTCCTCAGCGGCAGTAATTGCGTTTAATTTTATTCTCGTTGCTTTCTTTTTCAAGGAACCCATCAAAAAAGAGGAAAATCCAAATGGCAAACCGTCAATTAAAAAACAATTGGGACTAATTTTTGAAAGTATATTCAAAGCCCTGTCCGACTGGAGATTTGCTTTGTTCCTTTTGATCATATCAGGATTCTGGACCATGTACTATCAATTTTACATGTCTCTGCCGGTTTTTATTGACCAATGGGTGGACACGAAAATAGTCTTTGATTTTCTGCAGAACTACTGGCCATGGCTTGCCCATCAATTGGGAAGTGCAGAGGGAACCGTACCGGCCGAATACATCATGAACGTTGATGCAGGCTATATTATTTTATTCCAAATAGTAATATCTTCAATTGCAATGCGTTACAAACCTCTTCATGCTATGATGGCAGGAATCCTGATTGCCTCGGTTGGGTTGGGACTCAGTCTTGCCACCCAAAATGGTTTGTATATTATAATAGCCCTCTTTATTTTCTCGATCGGTGAGATGTCAAGTTCACCTAAAATTACTGAATACATTGGCCGGATTGCTCCCATGGATAAAACAGCTTTATACATGGGATGTTCCTTTATTCCGGTCGCGTTGGGGAATATCTTTGCAGGAATCGTATCCGGGAATATTTTCCAGAACCTTTCGGACAAAATTACACTGACAAAGAAAGAGCTAATCTCCAGGGGTATAGATATTCAATCAATTGGCGAACATTTCACCAAAAATGAATATTTCAATCAAGCGGCATTGAAGATGAAAATGGACAACAATCAACTGACCCAATATTTATGGGACAAATATAACCCATCTTCCTTCTGGTTGGTTGTTCTTGGAATCGGCACTTTTGCATCTGTTTCCTTATTTTTGTATGATCAGTTTATTGCAAAAAAAAGATAAAAATTACTGAACTCAATTACCTGAAAATGAAAACCATATTCATGATAAAAAATCCTAAAACCGGAACGACCGGGAGTCTGTTACTAATTGCTCTGTTGTTTTTTGTAAGTCTCTCTTTATCAGGCCAGAATGATTATACTCTCTTTAAATTCTATGAACCCTTTAAACCAGACTCAACTGGAAAGTTTTACCTTGCGGTTGACAATGTTAACTTCTTTAAAAACAACGAATACAATAGTAAAGTAACTACAGGCTATACACTGCCAGGCGCATGGTTTAGGCCAAAACTTGTTTATTACCCTGACGAAAAATTGAGGATAGAGTTTGGGGGACATGTGCTAAAATTTAACGGCAGGGAAGAATATTTTCACCTTACACCCTGGTTTAATGTCCATTATCAACCTACAAAAAAAATCTCGGTAATTCTTGGAAACCTCAATTCAGATGGGAACCACCATTTAATAGAACCACTTTATGAACCCGAACGTTTTCTTACAGCAAAACCCGAAGCCGGCCTTCAGTTAAAATATGATTCCAAATATTTTTCGACCGACTTCTGGATCGATTGGCAACAATACATTGTGAACGGAGATCCCCTTAAGGAACAGTTTGCTTTCGGCACCGTAATTAACCAAAAAATTATTGCCAAAAACAATTTAGTGGTCTCTATTCCATTTTCATTTTACGGTTTGCACCGTGGAGGCGAGATCGATACCAATCCTGATCCTGTAAAAACCTATATTACAGTCACTCCCGGAATCTCTCTTAAAAAAACATCCAAAACAAAGATGATCAGGGACTGGGGGATCAATGTCAATTATTCATTGGCGACCTATCCTGAAAATGCACCTTACTATACGAATAAAAAAGGTTGGGGATTTTATACGAATGCCAATATCGATACCCGGTTGGGTGGCTTAACGGTTGCGTACTGGCACGGACATCAATTTTTCACACCTCAGGGAGGATTTTTATACCAGTGTACATCCAAAACGGATAAATCAATGCTGCTAGACAACAAATTAATTGACCTCAAATACCATTACATCCATAAAATCATGGAGGACACTTTTTTTGGATTCATATACGATGCATATTACGATACCATCAACAAGAAATCGATGAGCAGCCAGGGTTTATACCTGATTGTCAATTTCGGAGCATCTCCAAAGAAAAAAATTGCTCTACATTGATTTTGTAGAAGTTATTTTTTACGGAAGTTGCAAAATCAAAAATAATATCTACTTTTGCAGTCCCGATTTTATCCTTATTTGTTGAAGTATTAATCGGTTATTGTAGCAACCTTAGCAACTGTTATTAACAATTAATTGTTAATAACCCTGTTACGATAACGGTTGATCTGGTGAATCAGCAAAAATGGATTGTGTCACATTTAAAAATTTGAAACGAAAGTGGATACTTTAAGTTACAAAACAATATCGTTGAACAAAGCAACGGTAAACAAAGAGTGGGTCGTAGTAGATGCCACAGATCAGATTTTAGGCCGTTTAGCTGCCAAAGTGGCTCTTGTCATTAGGGGCAAACACAAGCCAGGTTATACACCACATGTTGATTGTGGTGATAACGTGATAGTTATCAATGCTGAAAAAGTGCGTTTGACTGGGAACAAATGGAAAGCCAAAGAATACATCCGTCATACGGGGTATCCTGGAGGTCAGCGTACCGCGACTGCAGCTGATTTGCTGAAAAAATTTCCTGAGCGACTTATGGAGAAAGCTGTAAAAGGGATGCTCCCGAAAAACAGCCTTGGAAGTAAGCTTTTCAGCAACCTGCATGTATTTGTTGGCCCAAATCATGATAAAGAAGCACAGCAGCCAAAATTCATTAACCTGGACATTATTAGGTAAATATCATGGAAATAATTAACTCTATTGGCAGAAGAAAAACTGCTGTTGCCCGTGTATATCTTTCTGACGGAAAAGGAAATATTACAATCAACAAACGTGACCTTAACGAATATTTTCCCGTTGGAACATTGCAGTACATCGTTTTACAACCTTTGAACCTTTGCGAAGTTGCCGGTTTATACGATATTAAAGTTAATCTTGACGGGGGTGGTTTAAATGGACAGGCAGAAGCACTTCGTCTGGGGATTTCACGTGCCCTCCTTAAAATCAACTCATTAGAGTATCGTCCGAAATTGAAGGCCGCAGGTTTTCTGACCCGTGATCCACGCGAGGTTGAACGTAAAAAACCGGGTCGTCCAAAAGCACGCAAACGCTTCCAGTTCTCGAAACGTTAATCTTCTACTTGAAAGAATTTTTTTTAAATATTGTTTAGCATCTAAATTACCCGGACTCCATTTTTTAAATGGACTACCGGGTAATTGACTGAACAGAAAGTAAACAAATCATTATTATGCCAAGAACAGAATTTAAGCAATTGCTCGACGCAGGTGTACATTTTGGTCACCTCAAACGTAAATGGAACCCAGCCATGGCTCCTTACATTTTCATGGAGAAGAACGGGATCCACATTATTGACCTGCAAAAAACCATCGTTAAGATCGATGAAGCGGCCGAAGCACTCAAACAAATCTCCAGATCAGGTAGGAAAGTTCTTTTCGTAGCAACGAAAAAACAAGCCAAATCGATTGTGGCTGAAAAGGTTAGTGCAGTTAATATGCCCTATGTGGCTGAACGCTGGCCAGGAGGTATGCTCACCAATTTCCCGACGATCCGCAAAGCAGTCAAGAAAATGTCTACCATTGACAAACTGATAAAGGACTCAGCATGGGACAACTTGTCAAAACGCGAAAAATTACAGATCACTCGTCAAAGGGCCAAACTGGAAAAAGTATTGGGTTCAATCGTTGATTTGACCCGTCTCCCAGCTGCACTTTTTATCGTTGACGTTTTAAAAGAGAAAATCGCGGTTCGCGAAGCACAACGTCTTAGCATTCCCATTTTTGCAATGGTCGATACGAATTCAAATCCTGAAGGAATCGATTTCGTAATTCCTGCCAATGATGACGCATCTCAGTCTATTGATTTGATTATAAGCACTATGTGCGAAGCGATCAAAGATGGTCTTTCAGATCGCAAAGTTGAGCGTGAAAAAGATGAGACAGCTGATGAGAAGCCATTTACCCTAAAGAAAACAGGTCGTAAGGCTGTAGTCAAGATTATCGTTGAAGATGATATCGATGAAGCAGAAGAAAAAGAAGAGGAATTGTCAGAAGAGAAAATCGCCGATTTGTTAGCCGATGAAGACCTTCTTGATGAAGACTTGCTCGACGAAGATCTTGACGAAGATGTAATTGACGTAAAATAAGTTCATTCATAAACTGTATTAAATTTTCATAATCATATGAGTATTTCTACTGCCGATGTTGTAAAGTTGCGCAAAGCAACCGGAGCCGGAATGATGGATTGCAAAAACGCGTTGACAGACGCCGAAGGCAATTTTGACCGTGCTGTTGAAATCATCCGCGAAAAAGGCAAGTTGGTTGCCAGTAAACGTGCCGACAGGGAATCATCCGAAGGCGTTGTATTGGCCAAAGTATCAGAAGACAAAAGTTTCGGTGCAGTCCTTTCGTTAAACTGCGAGACAGACTTCGTGGCAAAAAATGAAAATTTCATTGCACTGACCGAAAAAATTCTGAATCACGCAATTGCAAATAAATGTGCCAATCTGGACGAGGTGAGAGCCCTGTTGATGGATGGCAGGACAATTGGCGAACAAGTTCTTGAGCAAACCGGTATAATTGGAGAGAAAATTGAACTTCCCTTTTACGCATGTATTGCAGCTGCCAATGTTGTTCCTTACATTCACCCGGGAAATAAACTTGCTACCTTAGTTGGTTACAGCACGGTTATTGATTTTCAGGCGGGTAGGGATGTGGCCATGCAGGTTGCTGCCATGAACCCTGTTGCTGTTGACAATAGTGATGTTGCACCAGAGATCGTTGAGCAGGAATTAAAAATAGCCAAGGAAAAATTCCGTCTTGAAGGCAAACCGGAAAACATGCTGGACAAAATTGCCCAGGGAGCTTTGAATAAATTCTTTAAGGATAGTACTTTGCTGAATCAGGATTTTGTAAAAGACAATAAGATGACGATCCGTCAATATCTTAACGGGGTTAACAAGGATGTAAAAGTTACAACCTTTATCAGGTTCACCTTGAATGTATAACACGATTAATTTCGTATTTAAAAAGAGCTTCAATTTTGAGGCTCTTTTTTTTGACCCATATTTGCCGTAAATTCGCCGCACAAAACAAATGCTATGGTAAAATATAAAAGAGTACTTCTGAAACTCTCAGGCGAATCGTTAATGGGTGAACAGCAATATGGGATCGACCCAAACCGGTTGGCTGAATATGCGTCACAAATCAAAGATGCTGCCGATCTGGGGGTTCAAATCGGGATTGTGATTGGAGGAGGGAATATCTTCCGTGGACTAAGCGGTGCTTCAAAGGGTTTTGACAGGGTAAAAGGGGATCAGATGGGAATGTTGGCAACGGTCATAAATAGTCTTGCCCTAAATTCTGCGCTTTCAGTTGCTGGAGTAAAATCCAAAGTGTTAACTGCGATCAGGATGGAACCTATCGGGGAATTTTACTCGAAAGACAAAGCAATTGAGACGCTTGAGCGAGGCGAGGTTGCCATTTTCTCTGGTGGTACTGGTAACCCTTTTTTTACAACCGACACCGGGTCATCTTTGCGTGGAATCGAGATTGAAGCTGATGCCATGTTAAAAGGAACCCGCGTGGATGGGATCTATACAGCCGATCCTCATAAAGATCCGAATGCAATAAAATTCTCTGAGATTACTTACGATGAGATTTATGCCAGGGGACTGAAAATAATGGATTTGACTTCAACAACAATGTGCAAAGAGAACAATCTGCCAATTGTGGTTTTTGATATGGACACTGTTGGAAACCTGATCAAAGTATTGCTTGGGGAACCCATTGGCACAGTGGTACATAACTGAGTAAAAATAGTGGTTGGCAGCAGGTAGCTGACTATTGGCTTTTACCTTTAACTATATTATGTGCTTAAATAACGGATTTAGGAATCGTTTATGTCCCTGTTTTTTTATATTTTTCTTACTTTTTGTCCTGAACTTTAAGATTTAATACATTCGCCTTATGAACGATGAAATTCAAATGTTAATTGATGAGACCATTGAACGTATGGATCATGCAATTGCCCATCTTGACCATGAGCTAGGCCATATACGTGCAGGCAAAGCCAATCCCAGAATGATCGAAAGTGTTGTTGTTGATTATTATGGAGTTCCCACACCCATCATGCAGGTATCCAATGTCAGCACGCCTGACGCGAGAACCATCTCAATTCAGCCCTGGGAAAAGAAAATGATCCAACCAATTGAGAGGGCAATCATAAACTCAAATCTTGGTTTTAATCCCGATAACAATGGGGAATATATTCGGATCAATGTTCCTGTCCCAACAGAAGAACGCCGAAGGATACTCGTTAAAGATGCCCATAAAGAGGGGGAAATTGCAAAAGTCAGCGTCAGGTCGGCACGCAAGGATGCAAACGACTACCTTAAAAAGCTCCTTAAGGCAAAGGAGATTTCGGAGGACGATGAAGAAAAAACGATTGAAAAGATCCAGGTTTTCACCGACAAATACACAAGACGGATTGATGATATGATCTCTTTTAAGGAAAAAGAAATACTTACTGTATAATTATCAGTATTTCAATTTATTAATTAATAAGCTGCCTTTTTCGCAGCTTATTTTGTGTTGTCATTGTTTATAGCTTCTTTTGCGTTTATAAATAATAAACTATTGTATGAAGCCCTTTTTAACATTTTTCTTCGTCATTATTTTAATCGTAAGCTTTGCACAACAACCGGTTAAGTTATACGATCCGGAGGCCAATATTTCAGCTGAAATTTCGAAGGCAATTACCACAGCCCAAGCTGAAAATAAGCATATCTTTCTGCAAATTGGAGGGAATTGGTGTCCATGGTGCCTCAAATACCACAAATTCTGCAAAGAGGATAAATCAATAGATTCACTGATGACAAAAAGCTATATTGTGATTAAGGTCAACTACAGTAAGGAAAATCGCAATTATGAAATGCTTAAAAAGCTCGGATATCCACAAAGGTTTGGCTTTCCTGTTTTTGTTATCCTTGATAAAACCGGGTCTCGAATCCACACCCAAAATTCCGGCTACCTTGAGGAAGGAGATAATTATTCCAGGAAGAAAGTTCTTGAGTTTTTAAATAACTGGACGCCAGATGCATTAAATCCGGAACGATATAAAGATAAGTAGCTGACAATTATGAACTTTATTCGCAAATGTTTTGGAAAGTCAGCCATCCTAATTCTTCTTTTATTCTTGCTTCAAGAGGGTAAGCTTACGGCACAACCCGAAAAGCCAGATAGTACATTCGTAAACCAAAAAGATATTGTTGATTTTCTACAACATAATTTTGGCTGGAACCTGCGTAAAGAAAATTCATCATTGAAAGGTAACGGACCTTTTATATCTGTCATGCCGGTTCTGGGTTATTCGCTTCAATCTGGGCTTACTGGAGCCATTGTATCGAATACCTCTTTTTATACGGATAGCAGCAGAAACAAATTCTCGAATCTTCTCGTAAATGGATATTATTCAGAATACCAACAATATTGGTTCACGGCCAATTCAAATATCTTTTTTGAAAAGAAAAAGCTCCATTTATTTGGCGATTCACGATATTACAATTTTCCGACCAAGACTTATGGAATTGGAACAAACAGTTCATTATCAGATGGATTAAATATCAAATATTCCTATCTGCGTGTCTATCAAATTGCATTTCGCGAAATAAAACCCAATGTATTCGCTGGCATTGGATATAACCTTGACTATCATTGGAATATAAAAATTGATTCAATTCAAGGTAAAGTATTGGATGATTTTAAAACATATCAAGGCAATAACCGATCCGTATCATCCGGAATATCCTTAAACCTTTTATTCGACAATAGGAAAAATGCAGTCAACCCATCACAAGGGAGCTATGCATTTTTACAATATAGACCAAACCTGACAGCATTGGGGAGTGACAGTAATTGGCAAAGCTTTCAAATAGACCTTAGGCACTATTTAACTTTTCCTGCCTCCTCGCACAATATCCTTGCTTTCTGGAGTTACAATAATTTTACTTTGAACGGAACACCACCCTATCTGGATACCCCAAGCGTTGGTTGGGATTATTATTCCAACACTGGTAGGGGTTATGTCCCTGGAAGATATACTGGCAGGAATTTCGTCTATCTGGAGTCAGAATATCGGTTTCCAATAACAAAGAATGGATTGCTGGGAGGGGTGGTTTTTGGTAACGCTGAATCTATTTTCCAGAAATGGTCCGATTCACATCCCATCGTTCCAGGAGAAGGTATTGGCTTACGGATCAAAATAAACAAGTATTCCAATACGAATATCGTGATTGACTACGGTTTTGGAGTAGGTGGTTCTCACGGACTATTCTTCAACCTTGGTGAAGTTTTTTAGTTTGCACGGTTCTATATGTTTAGCTTTTTTTTTCAAACAAAGTCGAAAAGCGCAATAAAAAAGAGGATACCCTCCTCTTTATTGCTTCTTTATTAGTAGCCACAAATCATTGTATTTTGGGAACTTCATACGGATCTCACCGACCCTATTCCGGGCAACGGTTTCATCGTCGTAACTATTCACGCTGACACGATACATTCCATTATCGTTCACAAGGATTCCTGGGAAAAAATCCTCAGCCATTAATTGTTTTTTAAATTTCAGGGCATTTTCGTAAACTCCAAATGTACCAAGAATGATGTAAAATCTCTTTGACCCCAGATCTTTTGCTTCCCCATTTGCAGCAGTAACCCGCTCTTCCTTAGAAGTAACTGTGTTTGTAGAAATTGCTGGTTTGGTAACTGTTTCAGACTTCACCGGCTCAGGTTTGGGCGCGATTTTTTGGGTTTTGCAACCGAACACCATCAGGCATATTAAAATAAGGCCAATATTCAGAACTTTCATTTCGTTGTTTTTTTGAGAATTAGACATGCGAAGATATATAAAAAATAGGATATGAAATAGTTTCATTATGCAAATCTCATACCAAAGATGAAAATAGGTTTTCAAACGTCTCGGAACGACAGGACTTCTTTTTGCTATTTGATTACATATCATTTACTATTGAAAAGAGGAAATTAAAAGACGGTTACTTCATGTTAAAAAATGAATAAAAAATAAAAATTAAGATTTTTTAATAAATCAAATTGATTTCTTAAATTTACAACTTGAAAACAGACAGTTGCAAGTAAAGGATTTTAGTCAAATTGTTTAGTATAACTATCTATAATATAACGTATGGAAAATCGTAATGATCCGCTGATCTTCATCGTTGAAGACAATTCAATTTACAATAGGCTGATTATGAGTCATTTACGTTCGCACAAATACATTCGGGTTGAAAGCTTCCTGAGTGGTGAAGAGTGCCTGAAGAATATTGACCGCAAACCTGATATTATCATACAAGATTATCTGTTGGATGGTATGACAGGTATAGATGTCTTAAAGGCTACTAAAAAAAAGTATCCTGATACAGAATTTGTCTTTCTTTCAAGTCAGGATAATATAGAAATAGCAATCAACTCTATAAAATATGGAGCATGTGACTACATTGTTAAAGACCAGCATGCACTTACCAAACTAACAAACAAAATTAGCAAAATTATAGCCGACCATGAAGTAGTTGAAACGAATAAAAGTTTCAAAAATGGCGTCACCTATTTTATTGCTGCAATAATAACAATTACTATTGTTGGCTTTGTTTTGAATTACTTTTTCCCTAAAACCTTTACAATCTTTGGTTTATAACCAAATGCATTTGCCATAATAACATATTGATATTATGGTTTTTACATTTGATGAAAAGAATAACAATTTTATTTTTTAGCGGGTATTACTAGCAATTTTGAATATTCAAGTGGATTTTGAAGAAGTAAAAGTGCCTCCTTAATTTCTTTGTCGTTTCCCATTGCAGCCAATATCGCCCCTTTTTGAAAATAATAACGCGAAACGATCTCGTCTTTCAAAAGATCACGGATATCATTACTAAACTTATCGAGGTCTTCATTTAAACTAACTTCCAAACTTTTTTCTAAAGCGTTAAATTCATTTTGAGCCCCTTTGAAATATCTTTCCTTTTTGGCTGTTTCAATTAGTGCCTTCAAAGTTTGTTCGCTTTTTGATTCATAGCTGAACTTTTTTTCAGTAAGAAATTGATGAAAATCTTTGTAAATTTCATCACTTATTTCAAATTTATTGGCAGGTGCAATCGATTTATTTTTGTTTGCAAAATCAGTCGCAAAATCAAAAACCATATAATCCTGAACAAGCTTAAAGGCTAAGGTACATAAAGTATCCTGAACTATTTTTATGTCAGGTGTAACTCCACCCCCGTCTTTAACAAGCCGACCCTTTTTTGTCTTGAACTCAGTGATCAATGAATCAGGTATATTCCCAACGCTTCCATCTTCATTTCTGTGTGCATAATCTAGTGCCTGAATACACCTGCCACTTGGAATATAGTACTTCGCTGTAGTCACTTTCAATTTGGTGTTATAACTCAGGTCCCGGGTTGTTTGAACCAATCCTTTGCCAAAAGTCCGGTTGCCCAGAATTACAGCACGATCCAAATCCTGAAGGGCACCTGCAACAATTTCTGAGGCTGAAGCAGAACCGCTATTGACCAATACAATCAGGGGCATAACCGAATCAACCGGTTGTTCAGTAGCCCTGTAAGTCTTGTCCCACTGAGAGACCTTTCCTCGTGTACTTACTATTTCCTGACCATGATTCACAAATAAATTGGTTACTTTAACCGCTTCGCCTAATAAACCGCCTGGGTTTGAACGAAGATCAAAAACAAGGTTCTTGGCACCCCTTTTATCCCTCAAATCTAAAATTGCATTTTTTACATTTTCAGAACACCCATCTGTAAAACTCGAAAGGCGTAAATATCCGGTTTTGCCATCAATCATTCCATAATAGGTTACAGGATCTATCTGAATTTCTTCACGTACAATATCAAGAGTAAAAGGCTTCTTCTCCCCCGGTCTTTGCATTTTCACCTTTACCGCTTTTTTCGCAGGACCCTTCAAAATATTAGAAACATCAGAAACCACCATTTTATCAACAGGTTTACTATCTACCTCGAGGAATATATCTCCTGCACGCAATCCACTTTTTTGGGCTGGGAATCCTTCATATGGCTCAGCTACAATTATTTGACCACCTCTTTTGCTGATCATTGCACCAATACCAGCATACTCTCCTGTTGTCATAAACTTGAAATCGTCCATTTCAGATTCCGGAATATAGACTGTATACGGGTCTAGAGTCTCAAGCATATCATCAATGCCTGTTTTGATCAATTTGTCCGGTTTTACCTCATCAACATAAAAAAGGTTCAACTCCCTGACCAATGAATAAAAAATATCGAGATTTTTTGAAATCTCAAAGTTTTTTTGGTCGCTTTTAAATCCCCAAAAAGAGAGGCCAGCAATAATGAATATAGATACGGCCAAAGCCCCTTTCAATATTTTATTATTCATATATTTTAATCTTTTCTTAAATAACAATTCACTAAATTTAAACACTGCAAAAATAATTAAATCAGAACGATTTAAAAGACAAACGCCGAAAATCGCCAATAGTTGCAACAGTTCAAAGTTTTAACGTATATTTAACCCGCAATAATAAATTTTAACACATTGGGTAAAGGTCTGGTAATTCGGTCAACAGGAAGTTGGTATTCAGTAAAGACAGATTCGGGAGAAATCCTTGATTGCCGCATAAAGGGAAAGTTGCGCATGAAAGAGGTTCGCACAACCAACCCCGTGGCCGTAGGTGACAGGGTGGAATTTGAACTTCAACACGATGAAACTTCAAAAGAAGGGGTCACCGGAATTATTTCTAGTGTTGAGCCAAGAAAAAACTATATCATTCGAAAAGCTTCAAACCTTTCTAAAGAGAGCCAGATTATCGCATCAAACATTGACCATGCTTATATTGTAGTAACCGTTAACTATCCTGTCACTTTGCCGGGTTTTATTGATCGGTACCTCATATCCGCCATGGCTTACCGTATTCCGGCATCGCTTGTGTTCAATAAAATAGACCTTTACACTGAAAAGGATTACGAAAAACTGGAAGAATATCTAAATACCTATGAGTCAATTGGGTATAAATGCTTTCAGGTTTCAGCTGAAAAAAATTTCAATATCGATAGTTTACGTAGTGAACTCAAGGATAAGATCAGCCTGTTTTCTGGTCTTTCCGGAGTGGGAAAGTCCTCCATCCTCAACCGGCTCGATCCTACACTTGAATTAAAAACAGGGTTGATTTCTGATCACCACCAACAGGGAAAGCATACGACTACATTTGCCGAAATGTTTGAAATGAAAGGTGGTGGTTATTTAATCGATACACCAGGTATCAGGGGGTTTGGGGTAATTGATATGGAAAAAACAGAAATTTCCCACTATTTCCCCGAGATGTTTGGCTTGTTGGGCCAATGCAGGTTTTTTAACTGTACCCATGTTCACGAACCTGGCTGTGCTGTAAAAAGTGCCTGGGAAAAAGGTGAAATTCCTGAAACAAGGTACGAATCCTATCTTTCACTGATTGGTGAAGACAATGGCAGATACAGGCAAGGTTAATCTTTGCTATGACCTGCATCTGTAATGGCCTTTTCCTGGTCGGAAAACCGGGGACAGATCTCACGTCAAACAACCTTGCGGTAAATCGTTCAGTATCGGAATTCCTAACCTGGATTCACGCAGAAAAAAGGTACTGACATAGTATTTAACCCTGTTTTTGTTGACCCAGTTGGAGGATAACTTCATTAAGAATTTATGGTGGATATTAATAATCAAACGGACAATTCATTAGCTGATAAATTTTATCCCAGGGTTTTCAATATCAAAGAACTAAAGATTGTTCCCCAGAATTCCCATGTTCGAAAATGAACAGTAAGTTGTATAAAAACTGTACATTTTCGTACACTTCAGTTGTTAGACTAAACTTTTTAACTATTGATATTTAAATATATAGACAATGTGGCACGACTGTTGGGAACAAAGTGTCATCCGTTACTGATCAAAAATTAAAATAATCGGATTGATACTGTAACGATTATTATTTTTTTACGTCTTATTAAGAATTATGCTCAAAAAGCAATATTTGTTTAAATCAAATTAAAATGATACAGATTAGTGATCTTCACAAGTCGTACACAATGGGATCCAACAGCCTCCATGTCTTAAAAGGTCTGAACCTGGAAATTGATGAGGGCGAGTTTGTGTCCATTATGGGTTCATCAGGATCAGGAAAGTCAACTTTGCTCAATATTTTGGGTATTCTGGACGATTATGATCAGGGTACCTATCATTTAGGTGGAAAATTGATTCAAGGATTGAATGAAACCAGAGCGGCTCTGACCCGGAATGAGATGATCGGATTTATCTTTCAGTCCTTCAATCTGATCTCCTTCAAAAATGCCATGGAAAATGTCGCTTTACCACTTTATTATCAAAAGGTCAGCAGAAAGAAAAGAAACCTGATCGCACTCGAATACCTCGATAGGCTTGGATTAAAGGAGTGGGCACATCATTTACCAAATGAAATGTCAGGTGGACAGAAACAACGTGTTGCAATTGCACGTGCACTGATTTCAAAACCCAAAATCATCCTTGCTGACGAACCCACAGGTGCTCTCGATTCAACGACTTCCTTTGAAGTTATGGATATCCTCAAGGAGATCAATGACCAGGGAAAAACAGTGATCATCGTAACCCACGAGCATGACATTGCTGCAATGACCAAGAAAATCATCCGGTTAAAAGACGGAGTGATTGAAGAGGTTATAAAAAATGGAGAATTACAGTTATTTAAGGATCGCATACGAACCGAATAAAGTTAGAACCCATGTTTGATGTAGATGTCTGGCAGGAGATCTTCTCTACCATAAAGAAAAATAAATTACGGACATTCTTAACCGGATTTTCAGTTGCCTGGGGAATTTTCATGTTGATGATCCTTCTAGGATCAGGCAATGGCCTACAAAACGGCGTAAAGGAACAGTTTGCCGATAACTCTGTAAATATCATGTGGATGTGGACAGGTGAGACAACCTTACCATATCACGGATTAAAAGAGGGTCGGCCAATTAAATTCAAAAATGACGACTACACTTACTTAACAGAGAAAAGTGAAGATCTTGAGCAGGTGTCTTCCAGGTTTTATTTGCCCGGGAATATCATGTACACTTACAAAAATGAATATGGCTCGTTCGAGACATCATCATGTCATCCGGCATTATTGGAGATGGAAAAAGTGAATATTGTAGCTGGCCGGTTCATTAATGATATGGATATTACCGATTTCCGCAAAGTAATTGTGATTGGGGATAACATTAAAAAGGCCTTATTCAAGGATGAAGATCCGATGGGCAAATACATAAAACTAAACAATGTCCCTTTTAAGGTTGTTGGACTTTGCTTTGATAAGAAAAGACAAAATGAGCGTACAGCCTATATTCCTGTCTCCACTGCACAACGGATATTCAATGGTGCTGACCGCGTACATACCTTTGCCGTGACCACAAAAATGGTAAAAACCACCGAAGAGGCAGAAGCGATTACAGAAAGGGTAAGACAAAGTATGGCCTTAAGGCACAATTTTGATCCCAAAGATACCAGGGCGATGGGTTCTTTTAATATGCTTGCAGAATATATACGGACAATGAAGATCTTTCAGGCGATTAAGATATTTGTCTGGATTATTGGTATCGGTACCCTGATTGCAGGGATCGTGGGAGTCAGCAACATTATGTTAATACTCGTCAAAGAGCGTACCCGCGAAATTGGTATCCGTAAAGCACTTGGCGCAACACCTGCATCGGTAATCGGACTTGTATTGCTTGAATCGGTTTTGATCACAACAGTTGCCGGCTATACCGGTTTGGTAATCGGAGTCAGTATAATGGAGGGGATTAATTATATACTTGAGCAAATGTTGGCTTCAGGTGGGGCTGATGGGATGTTCTTTCGTAACCCAACCGTTGACTTCACTACCGCAGTAGCCTCAACCCTGATATTGGTGATTTCGGGTGCAATTGCTGGCTATTTGCCTGCACGTAAAGCAGCTACAGTAAAACCAATAGAGGCTCTGCGGGACGAATAGCAAAATGCATCGGGCATGGGGCTGAGGGCATGGAGCTTGGAGAACGGAGAACGGAGAAGGAGAATGGGGGAACAAATATTTTCAAAAACGTACAGCCCATTCAATCAGAAACCAGTTGCCAGAAGCTAGTAGCCAATTGCCAGAAGCTAAAAAATGAAAACGTTATTTTATAAGTTAGAATCAAAGCATAAAAAATTAGGTCACAATGTTTGATATTGACAGGTGGAATGAAATTTGGAATGCCCTGGCCAAGAATAAGATCAGGAGTTTGTTGACAGCATTTGGCGTATTTTGGGGCATCTTCATGTTGATTGTCATGGCTGGTGCCGGCAAGGGGCTTGAAAATGGTGTTGTTCAAGGTGTTGCACGATTTGCGACAAATTCTGCCTTTCTTTGGACCGACCGGACGAGCGAACCTTACAAAGGATTCAAACGTGGGAGGTATTGGAATATGGAATCGGAAGACATACAGTACCTAAAGAGCAACGTTCCTGAACTGGAAATCATTACCCCTAAAAACTTCGGGGGCCGTTTCTCAAGTGGGCCAAACGTTATAAGGGGTAAAAAAACAGGTGCCTTCAACGTCAAGGGTGATTATCCCGACTATGTACTAATTGATCCCTGCACTGTTTTGAAAGGGCGCTGGATCAACGAAATGGATATTCGCGATAAACGAAAAGTGTGCGTGATTGGCGAGAAAGTTTTTGAGTCGATGTTCGAAAAGGATGAAAATCCAATTGGTCAGTACCTAAAGATTTCAGGGGTTTACTATCAGGTAGTTGGCTTGATTAAACCGGAAACAAGGATAAACATCAATGGCAGGACAGAAGAGTCGGTATCTATCCCTTTTACTACAATGTTGCAGACCTATAATATGGGCAACCAGGTCCACTTTCTGGCCATTACAGCAAAAGCGGGAGTTCCAGTAAGTGTCCTTGAAGAAAAGGTAAAAGAGATGATTAAAAAGAAACACTCCATTGCCCCTACTGATTTGCAAGCGTTGAATAGTGTAAATATTGAGAAGGAATTCAAGCAGATGAGCGGACTCTTTCTGGGTATCCAGATCCTTACCTGGATAGTAGGAGTTGGTACATTGCTTGCTGGCGTAATCGGAGTGAGCAACATTATGCTTGTAATCATTAAAGAGAGAACCAAAGAGATTGGCGTACAGCGTGCGATTGGGGCAACTCCTCGCATGATCATCACCCAAATTATGATGGAGAGCGTAGTATTGACAACTGTAGCCGGTTATCTTGGGTTGTCCTTGGGGGTTGGGTTGCTCGAATTGGTCAATAAGATTATGGAGAGTGCCGGAACAAAACCTGGGGAGGAAGTCTTTTTCAGTAATCCAACTGTTAGTCTGACAGTAGCTATCGCGGCACTTATCGTTTTGATTGTTGCCGGACTCTTTGCAGGAATGATCCCAGCAACAAGGGCAATAAAGATAAAACCAATTGATGCATTAAGGGAAGAATAAGATATTGAATATAAATAAATTAACAGTATAAAAATAGAATCATGAAAAAGTTTGTTAAAATTCTGCTGCTTACAATACTTGCCATTGTGTTTATCGGAACATTTGTTTTCCTTTATAATAAATCGAAAAAAGTACCCGATGTTTACGAGATCCAAAAGGCCCAGGTTACCAATATTATTAAGAAGACAGTTGCCACAGGTTCTGTAATCCCACGAAAAGAAATTGAGATCAAACCTCAGGTTTCAGGAATTGTAGAAGAAATATTCATACTTGCAGGGCAAAAAATCAAAAATGGGGATGTGATTGCAAGGGTCAAGATCATTCCAGATATGGTCAACCTGAACAATGCGGAATCACGTGTAAATCGTGCCAAGTTGAACATGGAGGATGCGCGTATTGATTTCGACAGGCAAACAGCACTTTTTTCCAAACAAGTCACCTCAAAGGAGGAGTATCAAAAAGCCAAACTGAGCTTTAATTCAGCTAAAGAAGAGTCTGAGGCTGCCGAAAACAACCTTGAGTTGATACGAAAAGGGGTTACAAAGAGCTCTGCCACTACCACAAATACACTTATCCGGTCAACGATTGATGGAATGGTCCTTGATGTACCGGTCAAGGAAGGTTTCTCGGTTATCCAGGCCAATAACTTTAACGCAGGAACAACGATTGGGATTGTAGCCGACATGAGCGACATGATCTTTCAGGGAAAAGTGGATGAAACAGAAGTCGGGAAAATTAAGGAGGGGATGAACATCGAATTAACGATTGGAGCCATCGAATCTGAAAAATTCAATGCTGAATTGAAGTACATCGCCCCAAAAGGGTTGGTCGAAAATGGTGCTATCCAGTTTGATATCAAAGCCGATGTAAAATTAAAAGAGGGCCAGTTCATCCGTTCGGGTTACAGTGCCAATGCCAATATCGTACTTCAAAAACGCGACAGCGTACTGGCAATTCCAGAGGGATTGTTGAAATTTCAAAAAGATTCAGCTTTTGTAGAGGTTGAGACTCTTCCTCAAAAATTTGAGAAACGATATGTAAAAACCGGTATTTCAGATGGCATCAACATTGAAATACTCTCCGGAATAACAAAGGAAGATCGCCTGAAAGGTGCCCTTGTTGACCCAAAGAAAAAAGAGGCAGAAAAAAAATCATAAAACAATAAAATAAAAGCTAAACGTTGATTAATTTAGCCAATCATCTGTAACTAAAAAATTTCAATAATGATACGGACTATTTTTACCATTTCCTACCTCCTGTTTGTGGCAATTTTTGCCTCCCTTCATGCACAGGAGATCTGGAGCCTCGAAAAGTGTGTCAACTATGCGCTTGAGAACAACATCAAGATAAAGCAAGGTGCAATCTCTACACAATATCAGCAAAATCAGCTCACGCAATCCAGGAATTCAAGATTGCCGAATTTTACAGGTCAGATGTCCCAGAATTTGAACTTTGGCCGATCCCTAACCTATGACAACACCTACAAGGATATCAATTCCTCGCAGACCGATTTTGGGGTTGGTACCAATGTGGCTGTATTTCAGGGATTTCAGATTAAAAATAACATTTCAAAGCTTCAACTGGACCTTGAGGCTAGCCTTTCTGACCTTGAAAAAGCCAAAAGTGACATCAGTGTAAATATCGCCTCAACATTTCTCGAAATCCTGTTTGCAAAAGACCTTGTCAAAGTATCACAGGATCAGCTCGCTGTGACAAAACTCCAGATCCAGCAAATCAATGAAAAAGTTGAAGCGGGCAGCCTTGCAAGGGGAAGCTTGCTTGAAATACAGGCCCAGGCAGCCGGTGAGGAACTGAACCTCGTCAATGCAATGAATCAGTTGCAATTGGCAAAATTAAGGCTTACCCAATTGCTTGAACTGCCCTCGCAGGACAATTTTGACATTGTAGCTCCGGAACTTCCTGAAATTCAGGCACAGGCATCCATTGTCCCAGCTACCGAAGTCTATAAATCGGCTTTGCTGACACGGCCTGAAATTAAAGGCGCCGACTTACGTTATCAAAGTTCACAATATTCGCTTAAAATGGCACAGGGTGCCCTCTACCCAACAGTAAGTCTTTATGCCAATATCTACGATTCGTACAACAACAAATACAAAGATATCAACGGTGCCGACATTGCTTTTTCAAAGCAATTGAAAAACAATCAGCGCAAAGGGGTTGGGGTACAAATGAACATCCCCATTTTCACCCGTTTCCAAAACAAAACCCAGG
>Ga0209083_1001831_pt1 | contig 22377 bp, 20 predicted proteins | sample AM7aDNAmetaG_FD_184132 | JGI IMG/M metagenome (GOLD analysis project Ga0209083, IMG submission 184132) | Freshwater microbial communities from Finland to study Microbial Dark Matter (Phase II) - AM7a DNA metaG (SPAdes) (version 3) | ecosystem: Environmental > Aquatic > Freshwater > Lake ...
TTTTGGTTGATTAATGGCTGCTGCCCCCGCAAATTCCCCTTCCCAAATTTTCCGGCATGTCCTGCTGACAGTTTTTGTTCCAAATTCCATGCAAAGGTTGTGTACCGCTCCGGGTATCGGTCCCCTCATTCAAGGATTTTCCCGGCATATCCTCACTGTTTTCCGGTATTCCAGTTCCTCCTTGACTGCCCCTCCACGGCGCACTTGTAACCTGCACATAATTTTAAACTAAAAATCGCTGTCATGAAAACATTCGTAAAAAACTACATTGGAAAAGGAAAAGGAGTTGCCGGAGGGCAAATTGCAAAGATCACCTGCAAACTGGAAGACCTTGAGAAATTTGCCTACTTCTACAAAGATGGCAATGTGGCGTATGTCACCTTCGAGGTCGCAAAGATGAAGCAACCTGACAATTTTGGCCGCGAATACACCGTTTATGTAAACACTGAAGAAGAGGTCGATGAATCTGAACCAAAAAGGCAGGACAAGAAAGCTTCCGCGCAACCGGCCACAAACAAGAAAAAATCGACAGCCAAAGCTGATCAGGACGAATTGCCTTTTTAAGGAGAAAGGCCCCGTTGACCGGGGCTTTTTTTATGGTCGCAGTCTCCACTATCATTCTCTTGTTTCCTTCTCCTGTCTCCGGTATTCATTTTGTGTTCTGAAATATAACTAGTTATACTCAAATTACGGGGCAAAGGTATTGATCGCCGGATCGGAAACGTCAAGGGCCTTCCGGTTGCCGCAGTATTGAAACCCTTGGTGCAGCAACCTCAGGCACTTCGTGTTTGGTCAGATTCCCCTCCCGATCCCTGAGCGAAGTCGAAGGGTGAGGGAGGGGATTCAGACATTCACCCTTGACAAGAATCCGCCCGGCTCAATCTGGTTTGCCCGAAATTTAAGTTTAACGGCGAGCCAGAAGCCACAATAAGTCCGCAGGGCAGCGGCAGATGTGTTATGGGAAAAGCAAGTGTTGCAGAGAAGATCACCAATGGTGTTGCAGAAGTTGTCGAAGAAACTGCCGTTGAAGCTGTTGCAGCTCCGGTGATGACGGTTGTAAAGAGCGAGATCAAGGAAGAGCCGCGGAAGCTCACCTTGGACGAAAGGATCCAAAGGGTAGAGGACCTCACGTTGCTGATCGACAGGTGGAGGACGTTGAACGAAAGCCGCCGTAAGTTACAGACATTCAACATCGGAGCCGATTCGATGAGTTCGATTTTATTGTTGAAAGATGCCGCCGGCAATGAGTTCAAGACATCGAATTCGCCGGTGATTGCATCGGTGATCGACGAGATGAAACGGACCCTCGATTCAAAAGTCCGTGAGATTGAAAACCAAATCAATCTTTAAAGAAGGGGAGCGAAAGCTCCCTTTTTTTGATCGTGGGGAGAAAAGTTTCAGTGATTTAAGATAGGAACATATTTATCTAATTTAGTGTAACTTCTGGAACAAAAAAAACAGAAAAGCTTCAGAAATCTATATTGACGTGACAGAAATAGTTTACAAACGATTAATTTTCCTTTAGATAATTTGTAAAATTAATAATTAATTCTGTAAATCTATTCTAATGACAGTCAGGCTTATACAGTCGAATTGACATGTTAAAGATGATGATATTTTCAGGATGAATAATTTATGTTAAAAAAATCTTTTGCTGTTCAAGAAAGTCATGTAAATCTTGTTCGGTACTGCTGATAAGAACTACAATATTACATTCGATAATTTACTATGGTTTTGTCATAATACATAGATAGAAATTTATCGCGGATTCCCTTTTTGAGGTCATAAATTCCAGATTAATGTTTAAGCTCAGGCATCATAAAGCGCAGCGGTAAAGCGGTCAGATGTTGCAATTTTCAAGACGGCGACATGTTGCTATTTCTGCAATGGCTCAATCGTAACCGTCCAACCACCTTTAATGATTTCTATGACGTTATCGCGATTATATGTAACAGCTACTGCATCGCCTTTCTTAAATTGGTTTATTGCAATGCTCAAGCCTTGATTGTCCACAATTTTTGTTTGCTGTTGTATTGGAAACTTATAAATAGAATTCATCATCTTAACACGCAGAAAATCGCTAGAGACCTCCAAAACTGTTCCGGAAATATATTCCCTGTTGCCTTCAGCTTCTTTGAGAATGGAATATGCTTTATTCCGCTCATCAATATCAATAATTGGAGATGTTTTGATGATTACGTCAACAGTCGTCTTGTCGCCTTGTGCAGCAGCCATCATTAACGCTGTTCTCCCTTCCACATCAAATGGGGTTTGTAGTTTTGCATTTGGATTTGCACCATGTTGTAATAGGAACTTCACTACATCCGTGTGTCCATTGCTTGCAGCATTTATCAATGGTGTTGCACCCCAATTATTTGTAGCGTTGATATTAGCACCATTTTCAACTAGCAACTCTACCACAACGAGATGCCCTCGATTTGATGCCAGCAATAGGGCTGAAGGGCCGTCATTAGGTGCAATATTAGGATCTGCGCCATACCTAATCAACAATCTAACAATGTCGGAGTATCCAAACTCAGATGCATCCATCAACGGTGTCCTTTTATTTCCATTTTCATCGGATAAAAGCAGGTTTAACTGCTTTTTGTCTTTGACCAGGGCTTCGACTCCCTTAATGTCATTTGCTTTAATTGCTTTAAGGAGCTCTGAAGCATTCACGTAGGACAGTGGTGCTGTAACTAGCAGCATTATAATCATAAGGTTGAGCAAATTTTTTATAAGTTTCATATTTTAACTGCCTCCAAGTTTTTGAACTTTCTTAAAAATCAAACGAGTCAACATGTAGTTCCTATATATTAGGCATGTTTAATATTTTATTTAATTGATTCCTAACATTTTTTTTTAATTTTGAATTTTAAAAATAATTTATTTTGGATTGATATCCTTGCAAGCTGACAAGACGATAAAAATCATATCTACTTGCCATTTTGGACAAGTAAATGAAAATATATAAGTTTAATACTTCAATAATGTCAGTGCAATGCAGAAACGCTTCATAACTCAGACGTTAGCATTCGGGCAAAAAAAGAATCCGATTTAAATCACTTTTAGTTTTATATAATTTTTTGTTTACTTAACATTGTGAAATAATTGATAAATTAAAACAAAATTACATGAAAAAAATTTGTTTAATTGCATTGATTGCCTTATTCCTTTTACCAAATGTAACAGAAATTCAGGCTCAAACAGATTCTCAAGCTGAAAAGTTAATCAGCACGCTTAAAGCAAAAGATTGTATTAGCTCCAAAATATTAGCATCTTCCATTAAATCTGTTGATTATACGACTACCAATGGTTGGAGCCTGTTGATGTATTGCACATTATATGGTTGTACGGATGTTGTAAAAATATTGCTGGATTTAGGAGCAAAAATAGATTTACAGGCAACTAATGGAGCTACCGCCTTGATGATGGCTTCACAATTAGGAAATACCGAATTGGTAAAGCTTCTAATAGGAAAAGGGGCAAAGGTAGATTTACTTGCAACTAATGGCTGTACCTCTTTGTTTGTGGCGTCACAAGAGGGACATATAGAAGTTGTAAAGCATCTATTGGGAAAAGGAGCCAACGTAAATATACAGATGTCTGATGGATCTAGTGCCTTGACTGCGGCTTTAAAAAACGGACATATTGAAGTGGTAAAACTACTTTTGGATAAAAAGGCTTTAGTAAATTTACAGGAATCTGATGGAGTGTCCGCATTGATGATGGCTTCTCAAATAGGGAATGCCAATTTGGTAAAGCTTCTTTTAGAAAAAGGGGCAAAGGTAGATTTACTTGAAACTAATGGCGGCACCTCCTTGTTTGTGGCGTCACAAGAGGGACATACAGAAGTAATAAATCTTCTATTGGAAAAAGGCGCAAACGTAAATTTGCAAAGGTCAGATGGTGCTACCGCTTTGTCGATTTCTTCGCAAATCGGTCTTAATGAAGTGGTTAAGCTTCTATTGGATAAAGGGGCAAATCCAGATTTGCAGGGTTTAGATGGAAAGACCGCATTGATACAGGCTTCGGGAAATGGACATATCGAAGTAGTAAAGCTTCTATTGGCTAAAGGTGCTAAGGTAGATTTACATTTATCTAACGGAGTTACCGCCCTAATGATGGCTTCGCAAAAAGGACATTTAGAAGTGGTTAACCTGCTTTTGGGAAAATTGGCAAAGGTAGATTTACAGGAATCTAATGGATTTACCGCCTTGATGATGGCTTCATTAGAAATCAAATATTTAAACGTAGCAAAGCTTCTAATTGATAAAGGGGCAAACGTAAATTTACAAAGGTCAGATGGAGTTACCGCCTTGTGGATGGCTTCTCGAAACGGACTTACAGAAATAGTTGAGCTTCTGTTGGAGAATGGGGCAACGGCAGATTTACAAGCCTCTGATGGGATTACTGCCCTGATCCAGGCTTCGGCAAACGGACATTTTGATGTAGTTAAGCTACTATTGGATAACGGTGCAAAGATAGATTTACAATCACCAGAGGGATTTACCGCCTTGATAATGGCGTCACATGAGGGTCATGCTGAAGTGGTAAAGCTTCTTTTGGATAAAGGGGCAAATCCAGATTTAAAATTCTTTAATGGTCAAACTGCTTTAGATTTTGCTGCAAATTCAAAAATAAAAAACCTACTTATTACTTATAGGAATAAGAAATAAAGTATGGACTTCTAATTGAGTAGCAACAAAATATTTTAATACGTGATAAAACTTTAGACAAACTTAAATTTGTTTATATACAAGAACTCTGCTGGATATTTTATTCAATCTCGGGAATAGTCATAATGAAAATTTTAGATATAAAGTGTTTAGTTGGCATAAGAAAATGTAGAATGCCATCCAATGTTTACATTTATCTCGATTTTATTATTGAACTCATATAGCTAATTATGATCGGTTGATACAAAATGTTTATTATTAAATAAGTAATTCCTATTATAATACAGTAAAATTTGACGATATTTTAAAAATTGCTTCAAACTCTATTTTCAAATGGAGACATCGGGACCACACAATAAATTCAATGGATCAATTGCCTTGGCAAATACTCGAACAAAGTTGTAAGTCTAATCGCCACACTACAACATAGAAGAAAAACTTTGAAAAAGTCAACATAGATAATGACATCTCGTTGGTTAGTACTAATTCTTACTTGATTTTCAATTTTTCTAACTCTTTGATTGAGTTTAAATTACCTTGTTCAGAAGCTTTCTTAAACCAATGTATAGCCTCTTCTGTTTCCCCAATATTCAAATAAAACAAACCTAGATTATTCTGCTCGATGGGATTATCTTTAGGGATTATTTCAATCATTCCTTTCAATGATTCATTAATTCTAGCAATAGCTATTCTATCTCCATTAATAGCTGAAAGACGAAGATTATTCAAACCGCTAAGCAGCTCACTTTTTTTCAATGCATTTATGTTAGTGATATCCCCTATTAAATAATTTAGAAATTTGCATTTTTCCTCTATCCTTTTCTTCGATTCAGTTGGCAATGTAATCGGTTTCTTTAATGTTTTGGTTAAATCTTTAGTACGACCTAGGTCAAATGGTACAATATTATTGTCTTTAAGCAAATAGGTTGCTTTCGCATTAAATTTGCTCATCTCTTCATGAAGTTGTTTAAAACAAATTTTCCCTTCTTCTGAATCGGAAAAGTTCAATTTTGAAGATGATGGCAATTTATTATATTCTTTTTGTAGAACACCAATTCCTTTCAATTGCTTTTCACTTATTTTTTTAATTTCTAAAAAAAGGGCATCACCTTTAATATCCTTACGACCTAATTCGTTTAGCTCATCATATGCAAGCTTTGTAATTTTAATGCATTCCAGCATATTAGCTTTTGCCAAATCGTAATTCTTATCTTTTTGATTGAAAGAAATAAAAGAACAGCATAATAGAATTAAAACTGGCAAAACAATAACACATACGAGTAATTTTGAATTTAAATGCATTTTGAATTCCTCCTTTTTAATACAAATTTACACATTATTTTAATGTCCACAAACTATTTATTCAGTAATAAGTCTAAAAATATTGTGTTGTTTATGCAAAGTTGTACGTCCTAAATGAATTGTAAAACGATAACAACATTAGATAATTGGATCATACATTTGGCATAAAAGATTTTGGACAGTCGCTGTTTTTTTTGTCCTTTCCCTCCCCTTACCTGCCATCTATTTTTGCCGAAAATTCTTACAATCCGGTTTTAATTCGTGTAATTCGTAATTTTTATGGCAGAAATACAATCCATCCGGCGCAACCTAGCCCTCAAGGAATTTGAGGCAAAAGAGACACCCGACGGCAAGCAGGTTGCCTTTTCGATCAAATTCGTCACCAAAATTGGCGAACTCGTTTTTATGCCTAGAGCCGTGGCCGCAGGGCTTCGTTTTGATATGAAATCCAACCGGATGCGGGGCGTTGTGCCAGTCGATGCAGAAAACAAGTCCACCGGCCACGTAACCCCCTTTCATATAGATGGATTGATCGAGTTTAACGGAATGAAAATCAAACTCTAATGGCAAACATCCTGTACAACAAATCGGGCATCCCTTTGATGGTCTATTCAAAGAGTTACCAGGCCAACACCACAGGAACGCCTGTAGAAAAGCTCAAGAACACGGCTCAGCCCAAAAACCCATTGGAGGATTTTACCACCGTTGGAGATATCAAAATATCGTCATGGGGGGCGGCCAACGATTTCCCATCGAAGGCAGATGCGATCATCAGCAGTGTAGGGGTGCTGAACAGCGGACTGAAGTTTACGCGGAACTTCACTTTGGGCCAGGGGATATTTGCCTGCAAGGTTGCCGATTACGATGAAGCAGGGAACGAAATCCTTGAGCGGGTTAAGGACAAATCGCTGGTGGTGTTTGCCAATTCGCGCCTGGTCCGCAAATACATGGCAAAAGCCCTTCGCGATTACCTGAAATTTGGGTGTGCCTTCGTGCAGGTGCTCATGAACGCCGATGGATCGCAAATCGTTGGCATAAACACGATAAATGCAAAATATTGCAGGTTGGAGTTTGCCGACCCGTTGACCGGGACGGTGAACCGCTGCGTCGTATCTGGCAAATGGCCCGATACCCCTGCCGAAGGGCAGTACCAAGTCTATGATGTGCTGGACGATTACGACCCGTTCGCCGACCTCCAGCGCCGCAGGTATGGCAACAAGACTGCCGGCAAATCGTTCGTCTATGTGATCCGCGACAGTTGGGGCAACGGGGAGTATTACAGTTCCCCCATCTGGTGGGCCGCCTACCTGGCCGGATGGGTGGACATTGCCAAAACAGTCCCTTCGTTCCTAAAAAAAGCCTACGAGAACCAGATCACATGGAAATGGCACATCCAGATCCCGTATGCCTTTTGGGACAAACAGTTCCCCAAAACCGATTTTGCAAACATCGAACTTCGTAAACAGGCCATCGACAGCTACATGGACGATATCGAGGCGAATCTTTGTGGAACTGAAGGTGCGGACAAACCGATCTTCACCTTTTTTGAGATCAACCCGAACAACGGTAGGGCCGAAGAGCAGTGGATCATAAAACCGTTGGAAAACAAGCTCTCGAATGACCAGAACCTTGTCACAAGTGCCGCAGCCAACTCCGAGATCATGTTTTCGATCATGGTCAACCCCAACGTTTTGGGTGCAGGTATGCCGGGTGGCACTTATGCCGGGAACCAGGGAGGCTCGAACATCCGCGAAGCCTATTTGGTGAACATTGCCAACTGTTGGCTCGACCGCCAGGACCTGATGGACGCCCTTGAGATGGTGACGCGTTACAACGGTGCAGACGAAGACATCGAATGGCGTTTCCGCAACACCGTCCTCACTACGCTCGATACAGGTTCCGGTACCACCAAAACGTTATCGTAATCCATCCGTTCAATCCCTAAAAATCCGTGCAATCCTTTAATAATCCGCATAATCATGTTGTTCAGCAAAGATAAAAACCCCAAAATGGAGGAAGTGAAACAGTACATTTCCGTCAGTTCTTCAGCCAATTTCGACACGCTGCAGCCCCACCTCCTTAACGCGGAACGCGATTACCTTGTCCCGGTCATCGGTCAGGAAATGTACAATGGACTCCAGGCATATTACAACGGTGACCTTACCGGTGCTGGATCTTCGACCGATTCGGCACTCCTTGCCACGCTCGATGGCTTGTTGCATTTGGTGCAACCGGCAGTCCTAAACATTGCCTATTACATTGGTTTCGACGTCATGAACGCCTATATCACCGACAGCGGCTTTAAGCGGTCGGAATCCGATACCGTTAAAGGATTGTTCAAATATCAGGAAGACAGGCTAAAACGCTATTTCCGCGACAACGGCTTCAATGGCATCGATGCAGTGTTGGCCTATATGGAAACCAACATTGCCCGGTTGCCAGTTTTTGCAGACAGTCCCTCAAGGGCAGCATTGCGCGAAGAATTTATCCCTTCCACAACAATTTACAATGGGATCGTAAACATCAACAACAGCCGGTTGACCTTTTTGAGGTTGAAGCCGCTGCTGGTTTTGGTGGAATATACAGATATTATTCCGCTCTTGGGAGCAGAAACGTATGCTTACGTGAAAAGCGAGATGGAAAAAGAGACACCGGCAGCGGCTGTTTCGGCACTTGTCGAGCAAATCAGGGTGCCATTGGCTTACCTTTCATCGGCACTTTTGATGGAAGAAAGTGGTGCGGACCTTACCGACAACGGCCTATATTTCGCGTCAACCGTTGCGTTGGGCAACAGCGATGTTCAGGTAAAACCATCACCGGCTGACCGCATTGCGATCCTGGTCATGCGCAACCGCAACATTGGGAACACGTTTTTGGACAGTTTGCGCTCGTACCTTACCGTACATGCTGCCGACTTCCCCAGAACGACCGCTTCTCCAGGGAGGATACTTCGCAGGAACAACACCACAAAAAAAACTTTCTGGGCCTAATTGTCCAAACTGTCCAAATAGTCCCCCACTAAAAAAACAGATTCCATGAACAATGTTTGTATTACCTATCCAGTTTTGGGGTTCAACCGGAGCCTTGAATTTAGGGTGCCGACCAGTTGGGGCGAACTTACACCGCTGCAATTTGTCGCAATCGTAGGCACTGTCAACGGGGCTGTGCCAGACATCCGGTTCCTTTCTGCCATCACAGGAATTGGCAGACGGTTGTTGCGCAAAATGCACCCATACAACATTTTGAAACTTTCAGAAAGCATTTCGTTTGTTGGCAATTCTGGTATGTTGCACCCCGAATTTATTGTCCGATCGTTGCCAGGAACCAATCTGGTTTGCCCCCGCCCCAAACTTTCGAATATGCAATTTGGGCAGTTTATTTTTGCCGATGCCTATTATATGGAATGGATAAAGTCCAAAAACGAAACTGCATTGGACAATTTAGTTGCGACCATCTTCCTGAACAAGGGGGAGAAATTCGACAGCGAAAAGGTTGCCGACCGTGCGGTTTTGGTCTCAAAAACAAGGATCGGCACCCGTCAGGCTATTGCCTTCAACTGGGGGCTGGTGGTCACGTGGTTACAAAAAGCATATCCATTGATTTTTGTGGCCCCTTCGACCGATGAAGAAAAAACCATTAAAAAAGCCCCAAATTCCCAATCGTCCTGGTTGAAACTGTTCGATTCTCTTGTTGGTGACGACCTGATCAACCGCGACCGTTATGCAGAGCTTCCGGTCCACTCCGTATTTAGGCACCTTACCGAAAAATTCAAGGAAAGTTCCCGCCTGAAATCCATGTAATCTTTTAATAATCCATGCAATCCATTTCTCCAATGAATACAAAATTTTCGGACCTCATATCCTATTTCGCCATCCTTGCTGCCCAACATGTTGCAATCATGCACCGCGAGAACGAAAAGCATTTTTACCGTTTCGAATTGGAGGAGGTGCTAACCAACCTCAAAAACGTACATTATCCTGCATTGATACTGGAAGGATATCGTTATTCCCTGACCGACAAGCAAAGCGACAACGTGCTGAAGGAACGCACCGGTGCATTCTGTCTCATCGACCACCTCAAAGATGTTGGAGATTTCGATTCGATGCACCAGGTATGGGACAATATGGAATCCATCTGTGACGATCTGGTAGCACGGATCAGGACGGACAAGCGCAACCCTGCAATCCAGGTCATCAAAGGGATCGACCTGAACAGCTTGCAGGTAGCTTTGATCGCCAACACTACCGACAACAATTATGGCATCCGCTGCACTTTTACGGTGGTATCGCCATTGTCCGTCGATGTTGACCCAGCAAAATGGGACTTCAATGTTTCGCTTTAAAAAGAACCATGGCAAACCAGAACATCGCAAATGGCACTCCGGCTCCAATAGTTTCCGCAACCGGGTTCAATCCAGAAGAGCAGAACGCAGCGGTCAAACAATGGGCTTCAAAAGTGCAGAGCTACATGCGCGGGGCCACTTTTGTATTGGCACACGGCAAAGGTGGGACCGTTAGCCGTCCTGGCAGGTCGGAGCGCAAACTCGCAAACAGCATCCGCACCAACACAAGGCAAACTTACGGAGCAATAACCGGCCTGTCGTTCGTGTTCGAAAGGCACGGGGTGTTTGTCCATAAGGGAGTTGGCCGTGGCTATGAAATGCAGGGGGGAATGGTCATCCGCACGGCAAAAGTTGCGGATCCCGAAACGCGGCAGATGCTTTCGCGCACCGACCGCCAACGCCCACGCGAACCTTTCGAGTGGTTCAACCCCATTATCGAACAAACACTTCCGGAACTTGCCGACAGGTTGGCTGAAATCAACGCCGACGCGGTAGTCAATGCGACAAGGATGATGATCCGGTAGGAAATTAAAAAAGGATGAAACCCGCGGTCCCCATCCTGGCCATTGACTTTTGGGAACCAACCTGTCAAGCCACAAACCAGGACCCAGAATAAATGTATCAACGTCACCCAGCTCTACTTTTGGTTAGGTGACGTTATTTCAAAAGTTGGCAAAGCCACTTTTACTTCGCAACCCCATGGACAGGAACCCGAAAAAACGTATCAACGTCCCCCAGCTTTACTTTTGGTTAGGTGACGTTATTTCAAAAGTTGGCAAAGCCACTTTTACTTCGCAACCCCATGTACTAGGACCCCGAAAAAATGTATCAACGTCCCCCACAGATCTACTTTTGGTTAGGTGACGTTATTTCAAAAGTTGGCAAAGCCACTTTTACTTCAAAACCCCATGTACCAGGACCCAGAAAAAACGTATCAACGTCCCCCAGCTCTACTTTTGGTTTGGTGACGTTATATCAAAAGTTGGCAAAGCCACTTTTACTTCAGAACCCCTTGGAACGGAACTCGAAAAAACGTATCAACGTCCCCCAGCTCTACTTTTGGTTAGGTGACGTTATATCAAAAGTTGGCAATGCCACTTTTACTTCGCAACCCCATGGGCCTGAACCCCCGTATTCTTTAACCCCTTTGAGCTTTTCCCAATGGACTGCAGGTTTGCCAAATGTAATAAGACCGGTGGCAGTTCATTTTTCTTCCTTTTGATTTGACCGGCAGAATTTAGGCACCAACTTAGGAAACTGGTTTTTTAGGTTTTCGATGTGATTGGGCGTCCGTTTTGCTATTCCCAAGGCAAAATTCCGTTGAAATTCTCTGCAAAGGTTGTGTATCGTTCCGGGTAACGGTCCCCTCATTAAAGGATTTTCCCGGCATATCCTCACTGCTTTCCGGTATTCCAGTTCCTCCTTGACTGCCCCTCCACGACGCACTTGTAACCGGCATATAATTTTTAACTAAAATTTTTGTGCCATGAAAACATCTAAAGAAACTTCCGCAAATTACAGTGTAGAAAACCCTTCAACTAATTTCCAATTCAAATGGGCTTCAAATACGGATTCTGCCAGCCTTAAAGCATGGGAAGAAGAAAATGAAGAATATGCCTCCTGGGAACTGATCAATTTCGACAAGTAACCTGCAACTTGTTGACCAGGAAAAGCCCCGAAAGCGGGCTTTTTTTGTGGCAGCACATTAAGAGCCAACTTCGGAAACAAGGGCCGGAACCCGAAAAAACGTATCAACGTCCCCCAGCTCTACTTTTGGTTAGGTGACGTTATTTCAAAAGTTGGCAAAGCCACTTTTACTTCGCAACCCAATGGACCGGACCCCGAAAAAACGTATCAACGTCCCCCAGCTTTACTTTTGGTTAGGTGACGTTATTTCAAAAGTTGGCCAAAGCCACTTTTACTTCGCAACCCCATGGACCAGAACCCGAAAAAATGTATCAATGTCCACTCGAAAGGTTCGATTGGACAGCCCCATCGAACAACCCCTTCCAGTAATTGCCATGCCGATGCAATGGTCGATGCGACAAGGATGATGATAAGGTAATAGATTAATTTGTACGTTTGTAGGATAAACTAAAAAACGGATTTATTATGAAAAGATTATTGATCGCAACTACTTTATTATTATTAATTTATGCCTGTGGGCAAACTACAGCCCCCAAAAAACAAGCACCTTCCAAAAATCAAACAGAAACCGCAGCTTTAAATGATAGTTTGTTTACTATTATTTCGGAAAAACCGCATGTTGATCCCAAATACGGATTCAATAAATGTAATTTAGAAATTGAGTTAAAGCACAAAATCACAATTGATCAATTGGTTGCACTGGCAAGGCAGTTGAGAAACACTCGAAGCAGCTACGATAAATTATGGATTGGTTATTATCTTCCTGAAACTAAAAATAAAGGGAGTGTTTGGGCTACAAGCAATTTTACCCCTCAATTAGAAGCTGAGATACTTGGCACTACTGAACTGGAAGAAAAAAACATGAATAATTTAAGTGTTGATGGTGAGGTTATTGGTAAATGGAATAGTGAGATATTGTATGCTGAACGCGTTTATATTCTTTACGATAAAAATAAGAAAATCTTCCTAAAACAGGTTTTAAAAGGTGGCGAGTCATCTGATGTAGATATTATTAAAACGAAATACAAGGGTAAAAACCGTTATGATGAAAAAGGAAATAGTAACAAAGAATTCTTTTTGATTGAGGAGAATGGGAATTTAGGAATGTATGGGGAGAATGGAAAATTTTCAGAAGCTAAAAAAATCACAGATAAACCCAGTTCGCAACAAAATAGCGGAAAAACAATAATGGAAAAGGAGGTTAAAGTATATATTGAAGCTCCGAGGGAAGAAATACAACAAACCTTCACTGTTGATGAAAAGGAATTTTCAAGAGGTGCTTTCATTATTTCAAAAACCTTTGTAGAACAAAACCTTAAATCGCCTAAATCGGCTGACTTCCCATTTAATGATTTTAGTTATTCAATAATAAAAGAGAATGTAATTGAAATCAAGTCTCATGTAGATGCTCAAAATCCATTAGGGGTACAAATGCGAAACAAATATACTATTGTATTGAAACTAATTGATTCTGATATTTCAGAACCTGCAAATTGGAGAATGTTAAGTATAAAATTTGAGTAATTAATTTGCGGTAGGGTTTCTTTATTACCTTAAAGCCGTGGACTCCAACAACGATTGAAATGAGCAATTATTTTAAAAGCATACAAATGTTGTTATTTTGTTATTTGTGTGTTATTCATTTGCAACTTTATTTACTTTTGTACGTTCAAAAAATGTATTTCATTTATCAAACTTTAATTACAATACACGATGCTTGATCAAGAATTCAAATACTACATCGATAACCAGTCTGATCTGGTTACCAAATACAAAGGTAAATACCTAGTGATTAAAGATCAGTCGATAGTTGGGGTTTACAATACAGAAATTGAAGCGTACTCTGAAGCTGTAAAAATTTATGAGTTAGGAACTTTCCTGATTCAAGAATGCCAGCCAGGTGCTGAAAATTATACCCAGACTTTTAGGACCCGCGTAATTTTCAGGTAAATGAAGAGTCCTGTATTTCATGCATTCACAACCAAAGCAGTTGGTAAACTACGGGAAATCATTACCGAAATAGGTGTATCCATCCCACTCATCATAGGAGATAAATTTGATCCGTCGGATAGTCGGATTTATAAAACAAATGCACTTTGGGACACTGGTGCCACAAATTGTGTTGTAACAAAGCAAACAGCCTTAGATTTAAACCTAAAGCCGATTTCAAAAACACAGGTTCATCATGCTGATGGTGTTACATGGGCAAATGTATATCTTGTGAATATTTATTTGCCCAATAATTTAATTGTTCCAAATATCCGTGTTACGGAATGTTCGGAAGAGGCCGGAACTTTTGGAGTAATAATTGGAATGGACGTGATCACTCAAGGAGATTTCTCTATAACCAATTTTAACAATAATACCACCGTTACATTCAGGATACCTTCAATTAAAAGCATCGACTATGTGCAAGAAGCAAACGATATAACAATGCTTCAATTCAAAAATGTTGGTAGAAACGATATTTGCCCATGTGGTAGTAAATTAAAATTTAAAAATTGCCACGGCAAATAAGAATACATACTTTAAACAAAAAAAACCGGAGACCATTCCGGTTTTTTTTGTTTCTACCTATTTCCTAAACCTTCTATCAATTAAATTTCTGTCCTTTTCCTGTCAATCCTTCCTTCTTACCTTGCCCAAAAATTCCATTTATGGCAAGTTACGACAGGCGGATCACGCTGTACATCAACGGTCAACAGGTCAGCAACGACATTAAGAGCGTCAGGGCAGAAATGACAAGGCTCATAAACGAGCAGTCGCGCATGATCATCGGCAGCAACGAATATGTCCGCAACGCAAAGGGGATACAGGAGCTTCGCGGGATCATGGCGCAGCACAACAAGGACATAGCCGCAGTATCAAACTCCTGGAGTTTACAGGGGATGGCCGATGGCCTGAACAAATATTTCGGGCTGATAACCGCAGGGATAGCAGGTGCCACCATGGCCATAATGGGGATCAAAAACCTGGTAAAGACCTTCAACGACTTTGAGGAGCGTGTCGGCAACCTTTCTGCTTTGACCGGCCTGACCGGCGACTCCCTGGAATGGCTTTCGCAAAAGGCAAAAGAGATGAGCATTTCCACGCTCGAAAACGGCATCCTTGTGACCCAGAGCGCCCAGGACATCGTGGATGCGTTTACCAAAGTCGGTTCCGCCAGGCCGGAACTTCTCAAGAACAAAGAGGCATTGGCCGAGGTGGCACAGGAAGCCCTCATCCTTGGCAACGCCGCAAAGACCGATCTCCAGCCGGCCATCGAGGCATTGACAATGGTGATGAACCAGTACAATGTGCCTGCCACAGAAGCCCGAAGGATCATCAACGCCATTGCCGCAGGGTCAAAAGAGGGGGCGGGAGAAGTCCCCTATATCACAGCAGCTTTCGAAAAGGCAGGGACGGTTGCCGCCGATGCCGGGATCAGCATCGAAACACTCGTGGCCACCATAGAGACACTAGCGCCGCGCATCACCCAGCCTGAAATCGCTGGGCGCAGCCTGAAAGCGGTGCTGCTCGACCTCCAGAACGGCGCGGACGATACCAACCCCGCTCTGGTCGGCCTCTCCGTTGCACTTGAAAACATGGGCAAAAAGAACTATTCGGTCACCGAACTGACAAAAAGGTTCGGGGTGGAGAACATCACGGTGGCCAAGATCCTGATCGACAACGTGGGGGAGCTCAAGAAATTCGAGACCGCAGTGACCGGAACAAATGTTGCCATCGAACAGGCAACAATCAACACCGACAACAACAACGCAAAACTCGCACAGGCAAAGAACAGGCTCAACCTGGTTTCGATGGAACTGGGAGAAAAGCTTTCCCCTTCGCTCACCCTTGTGACCGGATGGACTGGCAAGGCCATAAAGCTTTTTTCAACCCTGATCGATGTATTCGTAAAATATGCCCCTGTCATCGTCACGGCCACCGCTTCCATCGTTGCCTATACGGTTGCGACCAAACTGGCAACCATGTGGGAGGAGAGAAAAAATGCCGCTAGCCTGATCTCCATCGTTATAGGTAAAGCACAGGCATTGGCCTACAACGCCCAGTTTGCCGCCATCGCCCTTTACAATGCCGCAACCGCCTTGCTGACCGGCAATTTGGGCAGGGCAGCCATACAGTTCAGGGCATTTTCCGCCGCCCTGATGGCAAACCCCATCGGCCTTGTTGTTGGCCTCCTGGTGGCTGCAGGGTCGGCACTGTACTTCTACACCGCAAAACTGACGGCAGCGCAGGTTGCACAAAAAGCGGTAAACGACATCAACCTCGAAGCCAGGAAAAACATAGTGGAGGAAAAGATCCGTTTGGAAACCCTTCTCGATATGGCACGCAACGAAAACCTCTCAAAAGCTGAACGGCTTGATGCGATAAAAAAGATTAATGCCATTTCCCCTGAATATTTAGGCAACCTTACCCTTGAGACCATTAATACCGACAAGGCAAAAATGAGCGTTAAGGCTTATACCGATTCACTTTTGGAGAAGGCAAAAGTTATGGCCGCAGAACAGAAGTTTGCCGAGATCGAAAAACAACGTTTGGACGACCTCGCAAGCGGTGCCGACCGCAAAGTTGGGTTTTGGCAAACAGTGGGGGCTTCCTTGAAATCGGGGGGCAACTTTCTGTTGATGCAAACTTTGATGGAGGCCCAGGCAACCGAAAACGCGACAAAATCGAACGAAACCTACCTTGCATCGATAAAGGCGGTGAAGGGGATCATCAACAAACCTTCGGATACGGCGGTCCCCGATGGTCCCGGCAACAACGACAGGGAGAAAAAGGCAACCGAGGACCTGATCAAACTAAAGGAGCAGGAACTTGAAGCGGCAAAACGGATGCCGGGTACCACAGTCGAAGAGGTCACCGCGAGGAACAGGGCAACCGAGGCGATCCAAAACGAGATCAACAAACTGAACGAACTTGGAAAGGCCAAGTCGGAGAAAAAAGCAAAAAAGGAAGAGAGGGACACTGAAAAAGATGGGCTGGAAAAGGCCGAGGCCGACAACGCAAAGGCCGTGAAGGCGATCAACGATAAAAGGCGGACGGACGAAAAGTATTCCGAGGACCAGTTCAAGGCCGACCTGCTTTCCCAGGAACTGAAGTTCCTTGCGGCGAAAGCCGCTGTCTATAAGGTTGGCAGCAAAGAATATGAAGACGCGATGGCCCAGGTTGCCGAAAAACAACTCAAGGCACAGGAGGTTGTCAAAGACCTGCTCTTAAAGGCAGAAAAAGAGCTTTCGGATGCCAGGATCGCCAACCTTCAGGAAGGCCTGGACAAAGAAAAAGCTTTGCAGGAGCAGAAATGGAAAGCTGAACTTGAAAGGCTGAACAAGCAAAAAATAGAAAAGCAAATCCTTTCGAATGACGAAATGGCCTTGAACGATGCCATAAACCAGACGATCATCGAAAAAAAGCTGGCCCACGACAAGGTTCTGACTGACATCGATACCGCAAAGTTGCTGCAGGAACAAATGGACGCTGCCCTGTTCGACCAGGCCAAGGCAGGGACTGACGTGCAGCGGTGGGCAGCAGAAAAGCAGCTTGCACAGGCACAGTACAACGAAGAATTAGCAGCCGCTAAAGGCAACGCCGCCAGGATAGCACAGGCCGAAAAAGGGCTGTCGGACAAGTTGATCGCCATTAAGACCGATGAACTCAATAAGCGGCAACAGATCGGCGATGCCGTTTTCGGCGCGGCAAACAACCTTTTCGGAGCGTTGGCAGATGTCTTTGGAAAAGAAACAGCATTGGGAAAAGCAATGTTTTTGGCGCAGCAAGCTGCCGCCATCGGACAGATCATCTTCAACACGGCCATTGCCAACTCAAAAGCTGTCGCGGCTTCGCCCATCACCTTCGGCCAGCCTTGGGTAACGATCAACACAATAACGGCAGGGGTGAGCATTGCGAGCGTTTTGGCACAGACAATCGGCTCCATGTCGGGCAAAAAAGACAAGGGGATGTCCGAAGGCGGCTTTACCGAACCCGGTGGAAAGTATGAACCCGCTGGTGTCGTTCACAAAGGGGAGTATGTCATACCCAAAGAAGGGGTTGACAATCCGGGGCTGCTGCCGTTCATCCATATTTTTGAACAGGCGCGAAAGAACAACAGCCTTGCACGGCTCGACCTACGACCGATGGTACAAGTTGCCAGGGGAAACCAAAACGGCTATGTGTCGGGTGGGTTTGTTCAGCCCACCGGAACGGGAGAGACACTGTTAAACCTTCAGCCAGCCCAGGACAATGCCGCACTGGTCGCGGCCATCAACCGTTTGAACGCCCATATCGAGAAGGGGATCGTAGCAAAGGCAACGATCAACAAATATGGCCACAACGGTTTGGACGAGGCACTTTCGGACATCACTAAATTCAACTCGATAACGAAATAACGAAGGGCGCGGATTAGGATGATTTCACGAATTGAACGAATTAAATGGATGATGCTGATTTCACGAATGGCACGGATTGCGCTGATTTCACAAATGTCATGGATTTCTCAAATTGAACGAATTAAAAGAATGATGGTGATTTCACGAATGGCACGGATTTAACAAATTAAACGGATTCCCATGATTTCACGAATGGCAAGGATTACGCAAATTACACAAATTGAAAGGATTAAACGAATCGAACTAATTTCTCGAATGTCTCTGATTACTCAAATTACACAAATTAAACGGATTAAATGGATGATGCTGATTTCACGAATGGCACGGATTACGCAAATTACACAAATTAAATGGATTCCGAGGATTACACAAATGGCACGGATTACACAAATGCCACAAATTGAACGAATTAAACGGATTAATCTGATTTATCTTGATTTCACGAATGGCACGAATTGTCCTGATTTCACGAATGGCACTGATTACTCAAATTTCACAAATATACACCAATGATAAGACTATATTTAAACGGTTCACCAGTTGCGCTTTACACGGATACAAAAATCGGGATAACGGCCATGAACCCCTACTTTAACGAGGTTGGGGCATTCTCCTACCCTTTCACCATCCCCTACAAGCCCAACGAAGCCATCCTTTTGCACGCTGCCAGGATCCAAAGCACGGCCACGGCAAAAAACTTTGTTTGGGTGGCTGTGCTTGAGGTTGACGGCATCCAGGTACTGACAGGGGAAGCTGTTGCCGAAGGGGATTTCCCCATCGTGGAAGGGTCTTTCCCCATAGTGCTGCGCTCCACAAAAACTTCGTTCGCCAAACTGTTGGAAAACTGTAAAATGAACGGCCTTGACCTTGGGACAGACCCCGACAACTATTATACCACCGAAGAAGAACTGTTGCGCCAAAGGACAGGGCATGTTGCCCATTGCTACCCTTCAGTAAATTATACCATAGCCCCGTTTTACAATCCGGAGGCATGGGACACCGAAAGGGGGAAGGCCAAAATCCCAAACTATATCAATCGGTTCGACCCTGTCACGGCTTCGCTCGATGACAGGATCGATACCGGGACCCAATACCTTTGGAACGTAATAACCTACAGTTTTTATGTACGGTACATCCTAAAAAAAATTATCGAGTATTGTGGCCTGACACTTGGGGAGGACGATATGGCCTCCATCCCGGACCTGAACCGATGGTTCTGCCTATCGCTCACGGAAAGGATAAACCACCAGAACATCGCCTACAGGTACTCCTTTGAGGAAATCACGGTCCGCGATTTCCTCAAAACGATAAGGCAATTTGGGATCGCCATTATCGTTGATGAAAAAAACAAAACAGCTTCCATAAGGCTGGTAAGGGACATTTTCCAATCCGGCCCGACAAACAACCTTCTCAGCGCAAACGCATTTGCCGAAACGCTTGTTTTTTCGGCCCCAAAAGACGGGTACAGCATCGCCTACAAAGGTTCCGGCGACCCATTGGCCGTACAGGCCATTGCAAACAACATTATCGAAGTTGCCGATTTTGCCGCTTTGCCAGTGCCCAGCGTTTACTGGTCGGATTACCATTTGATGTACCTTGTCCAATCGACGGGCACCTATTACATGTCGGTGCTGCAGCCAAAGGCAGTGGAGACGGACCCGGACGTTTTTAAATGGCAAAGCGTTGGCAACCAAAGGCCATACGTTTCAGGCGATGCCGAAGAAAAGATAGAGGTCAACGCCACTGTTTTGGGCCAGAGGTACGAGACCCGCAGGGTCACAAAATCGGTCTATGAGCTTGGCACCACCTACACCCAGACGTGGGACATCGACATCGAGATGCCCCAGATCGCCCAAAATATGAACGAGTGTTTTTTCGGGGGATATATCGGCAGCTACAAGGATTTCCCCCTTGTCTTCCTTTTCAATTGGGGGATGAAGGTCTATTATTCGCCCGACACACGTGTTTATGCCCAGTACCCCATTATTTCCGGCGATGCCTACGCCCGCGACCAAACCTCAAAAGGGACAATCTCGATGCGGACCCATGGGGAGAAAAGCATCATTGCCCAACTCGTCAAGGACGAACAGGACTGGGCTATCCGCAGGAAGCAAAAAAGGCAGTCCTTTAGGCTGTCGGTCCTTGACTGTGCCAACTTCCGGTGGCAGGACACCTACAACATATCGTCAGTCAATTACCTTGTCAACTCCCTCAGGTTCGACATCGGCACAAAAGGGATATCCCTTGTCGAAGCGGAACTTTTCACGGTCTAAATTTCTTTTTTTGTCCTTTGCCCACCTGTCGCAGGGCCATATTTTCGCCAAAAAAACAGCGGATGGGCACCATTTTACAGCAACCGGACACATTTTCCTTTTCGGGCAACCTCAAATCCTTCGAGGTTTCCTCCAATTCAGAAGTGGACTTCGAACTGTGGAAAGGCAGCGCCCTGATACTGAAAGAAAAATACCAACCTTCCGGCGGGGCCGTCTCGATAAGCATGAAAGCGATAATAGAAAAGCTGCTCATGGTCAATTTTCCCATTTCGCCAATTACAATCCAGGACAACGCCATCGGGGATTTTACCGCCATCATCGACGGCGAGGCCGTCAATTTCAGGGCCATAAAAGGAGGGGTGGCCGAACTTTCCGGAACGGCAGCGGCCTTTGTCGGCAGCCACTTTTTAAGCTGGCAGCCACAGGAAAAGACGGTGACACAAAACCAACCGGAGTATGCAACTTTTTACGCAACAATGGATTGCCTCATAAAATGTATTGCATATCTCGTTGATGGGACCATGGAAACAACTTACTTCGACCTGGTCCAGGGATCGGTCACGAACCAGTTGGTGACCATTGACGTGAGCTGGTCAACGGTCAGGGCATTTTCTTCAGGCAATGTTTTCGCTTGGGACATTTGCCTGGTCAACCTTGCAGATGCGCCCCTCACTCCGGTACAACGGTACAGGCTCCGGAACAGTGGCGTTGACGAGCACCCTTTCCTTTGGGCCAACACTTTGGGCGGGACGGACAGCGTTTCCTTCACCGGAAAATCGGAGAACGACCGCAAGCTTGAGCACCTAGTTGCCCAACTGTGCGACGGATCGTTCGGTGAATACCAGGTCAACAAAAACGCGGAGATAAAACAGTCAACCGGCTACCTCACGCTGCGCGAAAGCCTCTGGATAGAGGATTTTTTCTACTCCAAACAGCGATATAAAGTAATGCCCGACGGTTCCGTCAGGCAGATCGTGATCTTGGGCTCAAAGGTACAGACCTCGACGGTGGACGACCTTTTTGAATTCGAGTTCAGCTACAGGTTCGCATCGGACACACAGCTCCTTAACCTTGACCAGAACTTTGAAGATTTGCCGGTGCCGGAGGGACCGGGGGATTTTTTTTTGACTGAGCTTCTTTCCTCCCTAACGACAGCCCAATATTCCGACAACTTGTTGGTGGCGGTACAAAACCCACTTGCTTCCGGATGGATGAAGCTCGCGCTTTCGCAGTTATGGAGTTCCGCCCTTCCGTCACTGGTTGACGGTACGAGCATAACGGTAGTCGATGGGAAACTAAGGGCGAACACTGCAAATGTTGCAGGGGCCGGGACCTATGGGAGCACGGTCAAACATGCCATTATCACGGTGGACGGTTCCGGGAGGATAACCAAAATAGAGGAGGCTTATTCAGCCCTGCACAAGGAGCAGCTCATGGGGGCGGTAAACGGGACCAACAAAACTTTCAATACCTCGGTCGCTTACGCCCCAGGATCGGTCATCCTTTTTGTGAACGGTCTGAAAGAGAGGGGATATACAGAAACGGGAACTACGGAGGTCACCATGGACGAAGCCCCGCTGAACCGTGGGTTTTCGGATATTGTGGAGGCAATTTTTATAAAACAATAACACAAGTTTAATTTAAAAAAGTAAGATTATGGCTACAAAGATCAGGTCGAGCAACCAACTGTATGTCGATACAAGTTTGGATGTCAACGCCCAAAAAATTGTGAACCTGGCCGCAGGTAC
>Ga0209083_1001834_pt1 | contig 22333 bp, 22 predicted proteins | sample AM7aDNAmetaG_FD_184132 | JGI IMG/M metagenome (GOLD analysis project Ga0209083, IMG submission 184132) | Freshwater microbial communities from Finland to study Microbial Dark Matter (Phase II) - AM7a DNA metaG (SPAdes) (version 3) | ecosystem: Environmental > Aquatic > Freshwater > Lake ...
CCCAGCCCGAGGTTTGGGCCGCGAAGACCCATTTGGCGGGCCCGCCGTGAAAGCTCTGGGCGGCGAGGACCCCGCCTGATATGGCGCCCTGAAAACGTGTTTGAGTCATGCTAAACTAGTCAAAAAAGTTTTACGAGTCACACCTAAAAACATGTTTGAGTCATGCTAAACTAGTCAAAAAAGTTTTACGAGTCACACCTAAAAACATGTTTGAGTTAAGTAAAACACGTGTTAAACACATTACATTGGTCATGCCTGAAACGGGAACTGGTCGAGCTCGTCGAGCGGCGCGAGGTCGAGGATCTGGAGATCCGACGCGATGAACTGGAACGTGACGGAGTAGACCGGCTGGCCCTGGGCCTTGGGCAATAAAAAGAACAGGGTGACGGACGGGTCGGTGACGCCCGTGAACCAGTACTGCCCCGAGAACGGTGACAGATCCGCGGTGCATGGGTACCAGCGTGAACCGTTCCCCGTGATCTGGTAGCGAAAGTTCAGGACGTCGCCGACGAGGGCGTTGCCCTGGAACGACCGGACGAGCGCGTTGACGACAATGTTCCCTAGCACGGGCCAGATGCCGGTGATCCTGAGCAGCGTCTGACTGGACGGGATCAACGGGTCCAGCGGGGGCAGCTGGAGCAGCCCGAGACGGTTCGCGATCAGCAGGATATCCGTGGACCCGACGCGCGCGAGCAGCGCGAGGTGCCGCGCGTCCACAAAGGCGGCGGACATGAGGTCCCCCGGCAGCGTGAAGGGCCCGTAATTTCCGGTGGTCGCGAGGTACACACCGATGCCGGGGGCCTGTGATAACCGTAAATTAAACGCTACTACGTGTTGAATCCCTTTTTTGACAAGCACCTGTGGAATACAGTAAATCGCGACGGAGAGGGCGTACGCGTCGAGCTGCGCGACGGCGACGGCGAAGTCCTGGGGCTGATTGTTGACCCGGGTTGTGCACGTGCCGTTCCCGTCGACCTCGGTGATCGCGGTGGCGTTGGAGAGCGAGAGGGCGTGGTCGTACACGCCCGGGAAGAACAGGCTCTCCGTGGTGATCTGGATCGTCGGCATGGCGGACGCGTTGGTGTCGGCGGCCTGGAACGCCTGCCACTCGGGGCCGCAGAGGGAGCGGCAGAGGCTCGTGTTGGCGCACTGCAGGAAGTAGTCCGGTGGGGACGGGGTGATCACGACGACGTGCGGGTCGTTGTCGAAGTCGAGGCAGTTGCCTGCGAAACGCGAGTAAAACGCGAGTTACGCGTTTGAGCTGGAGTTACGTGTTTGAACAGGAGTTACGCGTTTGAGCCGGAGTTACGTGTTTGAGCAGGAGTTACGCGCTTGATCGGGACAATCCGGAGAATCGGGTTTTACCCGCGTCGCCGTCGAACGGGACGAGCGCGTAGTCCACGATGCTGGCGAGCGCGTCGGCGCCGGTCTCGAACGCGTCGAACACCGGGTCGAGCTCGGCGTTCAGGGTCGCCTTCAAATTGGCGACGACGGCGGCGCAGGCGTAGGCCTCGAATTTTTGCGAGTTGAGGCCCTATCGACAGGTGTTAAAACCCGTTTCCCTCAGGTGTTAAAACTTGTTATACCTGCAACCCATTGACGATCATGTAGAGCGTGGGCCGCACGGACACCGGGAGGCTTGGGGCGCACTGGGACTGCACGTACAGCCTGGGGTTCTGGCCGGCCGCGTCCTTGCAGACGCACTTGATCATCGGGACGTCCACGAATAAATCGAGGGTGATCCTAAAGATGCTGGCGTAGTACTCGGCGCCCATGGCGCAGGAGCCGTACGCGAGCTCCGCCCACGGGTTGCTCTCGCCCAACAACAGTTGGATCCCCGCGCAGCCCGTAAGCGTGGGCTGCGTGACGTCGGCGTCGTAGGCGGACTCGAGGTCGTACAGAACCGCCCACACGGCGTTCCAGATCTGGTCGCTGGTCTGCGCGGACCCCTGGAGGGCGGAGGACAGGATGGTCACGGCGACGCGGGACAGACCGGTGTACGCGAATCGCCCCCAGGCGAGGGTGGTCAGGTGGACGCGGAACGCGCCCCCGAGCATAGCCGTAGGGTCGGCGGAGACCGGGCCGACGGCGTCACTCGCGGCCTGGAATTTGACATAAACATGTTTGAGTCAAGTAAAACGCATGTTAAACACATTACATTGGTCATGCCTGAAACGCGGCGCCGGCCTGGGACGCGATGTTCCCCGCCTGATCCGCGACCTCCTGGGCGGCCTGGGCCTCCGGCTGCGAGATGGACGCGGCGATGCCCTTGGCGACGGCCGCGGCCTGCTGGACGGCGAAACTCGCGGAGGCGAGGAGATCGCCCCCGAGGGCCTGGGCGTTGCCTTTGAGTTGGAGAGCGGGCGACGCCGCGGACGCCGGCGCGGACGCGAGCTGCCCGACCTCCCCGACGTAGGCGGCGCCGTTGAGCAGGCGGTCGACGGTGCCGCTGGGGTCCGGGATCAGCTGGGCGACGACGGTGAGCGTGTTCCAGAAGACGGCGCTGGCGTCGGCGAGGCTGTCGAAGAAGTCGTCGAGGCTGTAGAGGTCCTGCCCGCAGTTGGCGAGGATCGAGTGGCGGAGGCCCGCGCCCGGGGCCGGGCAGGTGCCGCCCGCCTCCCAGATCTTGATCATGCCCGGCGTGTACAAGACAGCGTAGATGAACCAGCGGAAGGCGAAGAGGGAGGCGCTGGTGAGCTCGGCGACGAAGGTGCCGACGCGGGGCGCGCGCTGCTGGTCCGGGCACAGCGCGGCGTAGTTGCTGGTGGGCGTGCTGGTCTGGAAGGGCGTGGACGCGACCTGCATGGTCGGTGGGTTGAGCCAGTAGGTCACGTACCGCGTGTTGGAACCGTTCCCGAGCCCCGTCTCGGCGTTGAACTCGCCGTACGCGCTCTGGTACATCACGATCGCGATGTTGTCCTGCGCAACGCGCGATTTAACGGGTTGAATCGGGTTGAATCGGGTGAATCGGGCGTCACCTCGTTGATGTACTCGAGGCGCACGATGCTCACGTTGAACTGCCCGTGGCAGTCGGCGCTGAGGTACGCGGTGTCGACGCTGTCGAAAAACGTGGCTCTGACAAGGTCCTGGCCGCAGCTGGAGGCGGCGCAGTTCTCGTACCTGAAAAAAACGCGTCATAAGTTTTAACTCGATGGACGTGTTAGATCGGGCCTCTCACGCGCTGACGCGGTACACGCTGATGCCGGCGTAGCCCGACAGCAGTAAAAACCCGCTCTCGAAGTTCTTCCCGGTCTCCGGGTGCGCGCGCGTGTAACAGTAATCCAGGTACGCCGCCATGCACTGGAGGTCCGGCGGCGACGCGTAGAACACGTAGTTCCGGCTGCTCACGGCGATGGGCGGATGATAATACGCGGTGGGCGGGACCAAAACTTTTGTGGGATCGTCCTCGGTCTGCGCCTGGGCCTGCACCTCGAGCGGCGGGAGGGCGGGGAAATCCTGGCTCAAGGTGGATAAGGTCAGCGTGTTGTGGTCGTCGCTCGTGAGCCGCTCGACGACCAAAGCGAGCGCGCCTCCCCCGAGGATCCGCTGGGTGAACACCGTATCCCCCGTGGTCAGCGCGGGCTGGCCCGGCAAGCGCACGGCGGACCGGAGCGGCTGATTCGCAGGATTCGCCAGGAAGCTCGTGACGCGCGGGGCCGGCTGGCAGACGGGCGACGCGCTGAGCGTGAAGACGCCCGAGCCCGGGGCCAACGGGCCCGGCTGGCTGGCCACGGCGCTCGCGGCGGTCTGGACGTTCCTGGGCAGCGTGGTCCCCACGTTCTCCACGTTGGACTGGGCGATGCTGCAATCCTGCTACCACATGCGTTAGTCCCTTCCTTTTAAAACCGTTTTAAAACGAGTTTTGCCTGCGCCAACACGGTGTAGCCGGTCCGCCACCTCGACGCCTGGACCAAAAGCAGATTGTTGTTCTGGGACCCCGAGTCCCTGGCGGCCATGCAGAACGGATAGCACGAGCTCGTGACGCAGCCCTCCCCGCTGGCCGCCCCGCAGCGCGGGACCACATAGATCGTCGCGTCCACCTCCCGGCAGGAGCCGCGGGTGGCGCAGTCCGGCATCGGGAGATCCGACGACACCCGCGTCGCAGGGAAGCGGTTCGAGTGCACCGAGATGTCAGCCAGGTCACACCTGCCGATCGCCCGGGCCGCGAGCTCATCCGGGAACAACACTTGCAGCAGGTACGCACTATTTTTGCCCGCGGCGCCCGCGTACGGCAGGATCGCGCAGACGATCTCGAACCCGCCCGCGTCGAGGTCCGTGCACCGGCACGCGAGCATCGCGGTGGTCTGGGCGCTGGACGCCGTGTTCGCGCCGGTGACCGGGGACGCGTCGATGTCCGAGGCGCCGCCGTAGGTCACGGCCGCCACGCCCAGCGAGGCGTCCATGGAATACGGCCACTTTTGGGTGGCGACCGCGCCGTTGCCGACGTACACGGCGGTCGCGCCGTCGGTCACGGCGTACATCCAGTCGGTGAGCCCGACGATCGCGGTGAAGTTGGAGCCGAAGACGGCGGCGCCCGAGACCCACGCGTCCAGCGGGGCCGGGCCGGGCTGCGCCGGGCACGTCGGGCTCGATCCGGTTAAGACCGTCTGCACCACGAGGAACGCGGCGTTGATCCAGTCGTCCCCTGCGACCCCCAGATCCGCGATGCCAGCGGCGAGGTAGTTCATCGCGGGCTCGAGGTCCGGCGTGCACAGCATCGTGTGGAACGTGTCCTGCGGGGCCAGCCCGCAGCGCGCGTACGTCGTCTGCGGCATGACGGTCCAGAGCTGGAGCGCGAAGTTGAGCAGGTTGTGCAGCCCCTCGGAAAAATTCAAGTCGAGCAGCGGGAAAATGAGGATATCCAGCGGCGCCGCGGTGGCCGAGCAGAAGGCGGTCAGGAGGCTGCGGGCGAGCGCGACGGTCTCGCGCAGATGGCTCAACGGCGTCAACAGATCGAACACGCGTAACTCCTGGACGAAGCACGCGCCGCCCACGCATTCGAACGAATCGACGAACGCGGCGAACGAGTTGGACAGTGCCTCCATGGCGTCGAAGAGCGTCGTGGCGATCTGGAGCACCGTGGTGGTCTCGTACAATATGGTCGGCACGAGGCTCTGGGCAATCAGGGACTTGACGACCCAGAGCGCGGCGTCGTACAATGGCACGATCCCGCGCACCGCGACGTCGAGCCAGCTGAGCGGCGTGAGCACGTAGCGGTTCAGGAAGGGCCCGAGCCACGCGTTGTAGAACGCGACGAACCCGAGCCAGGTGGACGGGTAGTCGTTGAACGTGACGTACAAAATTGCGAGGACCAGCAGAAGCACGAGGATCCGGATCCACAGGCCCAGCAGGCGGACGAACGCGTTCGAGCCGGTCCGGGCCCCCACGTACGCGAGGCTCGCCAGGAATTGCACGGCCCACGTGAGCACGCTCTGGGCGGCCATGTGCTTCCACGGGGAGACGCGAAACATTAAACAGAGAGCCGCGTGGATGCAGCGCTCCATCACGCAAAACAAGAGCAACGAGCACGCGTACGGCACGGCAAACAGTTCGGCGCCCATTTTTATTTTTAAAAAAGACGGGTTTAATATCAAGCGTAGCAGTCGACCGCGCCCGCCAGGTTGTAATCCCTGCGGCACTGGTTGCACGGGTAGCACTTGGGCGGGACGGACTTGTACGGGAACTCGCACTTGCGCATGAGCATGCCGGCGCTGCAGAGGGCCGGGTTGCACGGCTTGCACGCGGTTTGCCCCGTTTGGTCCTGTAAAACCCAATTTAAAATCGTTTAAAAATGTTAAAAAAAAATGGTCATGCCTGATACGTGCCGTCCGGACATTCCGTGGCAGTGCCGTTGCTGCACTGGTACCCCGGGGGGCACGGGGCGCACGTGGTCCTGTCGATCGGATAATTCCCGTCCCCGCACACGCACACCGTGTAATCGTAGTTGGCGCCCGCGAAGCCGTCCGGGCAGAACTGCGGCGGGTCCGCGCCGCCCGGGCAGATCCACTGCAGCGGGTTCCGCGGATGGTCGTAGATCCAGATCCCGTTCTGCGTCCCGTTGTAGTGCTCCTTCCCGCCGCCCGCGGTGGGGCAGGTGTAACACCCGCCCACCGGCACCTGGCCCGGGATCCCGTACATCCCGTACGGCGGGGTGAACGGGTCGCTCGCGGAGGTCGGGATTGTCCACGTGCACGTCCGCGTGAATACGCAGGTGAGCCACGTCCCCGGCTTGCACGGCAGGCACTTTACGGCGTTCGTGACGTAGCCGAACGGATCCACATTGCGGTACTCGGACGCGTAGTACCCGTTGGGGCACACGGAGGCGCCGCACTGCAGCTTGTACGCCAGCTGGCACAGCTGCGTCCAATACGTCACCGTATTGGTGACGATGGAGTCCGCGAGCCCGCCGTCGGATAAGGTGTAATAATGCGCCTCGATGCTCAAAAGTTGGAGCCCGATGTTCACCGTGCAACTCCCGCAGTCTCCGGCGACCGAAGGGTCGCATGTGGCGACCTCCGACAGGGCGATGGTGCTGCTGGTGAACGGTACCAAGTCGTATGTAATTGTATGTTTTCCCGTGCCGTCCTGCGAGAAGGCGACGGAACCGGTGCCGAGCACCTGCCCGCATATCGGGTACGACTGCGCGGACCCGGCCACCGGGGTGAAAGAATAGTAAATGTTGTCGGGCTTCGTGTCCACGTTCGCGGGATTCAGTAATACCGGGATGTTCACGATCGGCGCGACGCCGCGGACAACCCGTAACAGCGCGAGGATCACGAGCGCGCGCATTTTTTCGAAAAACCCGTTTGAATCGATTTAATAATCATCGTACATGAGCGCGTGCCAAACCGTTTGAATCGATTTAATAATCGGCATACACCAGCGGGCACCAGTGCCGCGCGAGCTCCGGAAACAAGGGCTCGACGACCTCGCTGACCGGAGCGGGCGGATATAGCACGAGCGGTACGGGCGGCTCGGGTTGATCCGGGCGGAGGTAGAGGAACGCGGCGTCGAGCGGCGTGACGGCCCAGATATTGTACATTTTTGTGTTTGTCTTTTTTTTTTATCGCCTCCACGGCCAGCCTTTTTTGCGCGTTTTATTTTTAAACAAAGGTCGGATGGATCAGCGGGACCCGGTCCGGCCCCTCTGGCCCCCACGGCGGGAAGTCGTGCCAGAAAAAAAACAGGACGTAGCCCGCGCACGCCCCGAGCAGCGCGAGGTTCTCGAACAGCCACGCGTTGTTCGGCGCCGTAAAATATAACGCGATGTACGTGGCGCCAAGCCCACCCGCCGTCGCGAGGACCAGCCCCGCCGCGCAGTCGCGGATGTGGGCCGACGCCGGGTCCACGACGGACGCGAGGCGCAGGAGCGCCACGAAGTAGCCCGCGGTGCCCCCGACGTACAGACCGGCCCCGATGCTGTGGTCGTTCAGATCGGTCGACGGGTTGCACGAGACCACGATGGTCCACCCGAGCAGCGCCGTGAGCGCCGCGACGGACGCGAGGTACGTGAGGGTCGGGTGAGGCCCGCGGAACCGGAGCGCGTAGGCCTCCACGAAGAACAGCTGGAGCATGACGAGAACGGTCATGCCGATCCGGAAGTATAAATCGTCAAACAAATTTGTGCTCACGTAGCGGTCCTGCGAAACGCGCGTTAACTCGATTGAAACCTGTTTAAAACGATTTAACAGGTTATGCCTGCGACAGCGTATTCGGCAGGCAGAACTCGACCAGCGCCAGGATCAGCTCGGACGCCCCGACCGCCAGCGCGCCGTAGCGCCAGCACCGTTCGCCGGGCATCCCCCCGCTTTCGGCGTCGCATTTTATACCGCCGTGTATAAATTTAGGGCTCCACAATTTCATGTGGATGCCGCAGGTGTATCATCTGTTTATCGCCTGGTGTCTTCCCGTTTTCATCACAGCGTACACATGCCCAACCGGTACACAGAGCGTCTCTCTGAATTACTTGAGCGGCACGGCCAACGGCTCATCTCTCTTAGCGCTCACGACCCAGAACGGCGACCCGAACAACGGGACCGGGCCCACGAACCTCACGTACGCGGCGGGAGCTCCCGTGTCGCTCAACACCTCGTTAGGCGTGCCTCCCGGGATCCAGGTCTGGACAGTCCAGGCCACGGGGTATTACCAAATCGTCGCGGCGGGCGCGGCGGGCGGGCCCATCCCGACCTTCATCCCCGGCAACGGCGACGTCGTGAGTAACGTGTACTATTTCACGACCGGGCAGACCGTCGCCGTTTTAGTCGGCCAGTCCCCGAACGCCTGCGGCAACCTGTCCTTCATCTACTCGTCCGGCGGCGGCGGGACCTTCGTGTCCATCTATAACGCGAGCGGCAATTTCTCGAATCCCGCGCAGCACACTTTAGTCCTGGTCGCCGGCGGCGGCGGTGGGATCGGGCACGGCGGACCGGGCGACAACGCCCTCCCGGGCACGACCGGTAACCTGTGCAACAATGCTGCCAACTGCAACGGGATTCCGGCCACCAACGGGGGCGGCGGGGGCGGCGGGGGCCGCCCCGGTGGGAGCGGGACCGCGGGGACCTCCACCAACACCGCGAACTACGCCGGCGGAGGCGGCGGCTTCATCGGCAACGGGGGTAACGGGTACACCGGGCACACCCTCGGCGGCGCGTCCTTCCTGAACGGCGGAGTGGGCGGCTACGCGGGCCTGCCCACGCCCTGGGGCACTTGCGTATTCGGGAACGGCACGTTGAGCGTGTTGCCTCAGGGAGGCTTCGGGGGGGGCGGGGGCGGCAGCACCTGCGGCGGGGGCGGCGGGGGCTACAGCGGCGGACAGGTGTGACCAGTTTTTCTCGTTTTCTCGTTCTTTTGGTAAGCCTGTTAAACAGGGCAGCAACTCGACCCCCCACAGCTACGGCGGCGGCGGGGGGGGCTCGTACGACGCGAACGGTCCTAACAACACAGCGACGCTGTTCACGCCATGGACGCTCTCCGGTGTTTCCGCCCCGAGCACGTACTCCGCCGGCTACAATACGGGCCAGGGGTTCGCGTATATCCTCCCGTTACTCGGGTGCAATCCGGTCATCGGCAACACCACGACGCCGGCCCCGACGACGCCCGCGCCGACGACGACGCCTGGACCGCCCGTGCGGCCCAGCCAGCTGATCTGGGGCAACATCACGGCGTCGAACTGGACCGGCCTGATAAACCATATCGTCACGCTCGGCCTGGCGGCCTCGCAGACCCCGTTCACCGCGGTGCGGAACATTTCGTATGAGGGCGTCTTGCCCACGGAAGAGAGCTACATCATCAGCCAGGCGTCCACTAAGCAGATCCCGAACATCCTTTTGGTCGCGTTCTGCGCGCGCTACGGCAACGCGCCCAACTGCACTGCGGCGGCGATCCAAGGTTTATTCGTGTGGGCCACGACGAACATTCCGATCGGCGACCCCATCGACGGGAGCCTGATGATGCCGTACATCCAGGCGTACGACCTCATGCGGCCGATCCTGGTCGGGCTCCTCACGCCCGAAAACATCACGTTTCTTGATGATTATCTGTATCTTTTAATCGAGGCCGGCGACGCCTTCACGCAGAACCCACAGGCCAACAACCACATCACGTGGTATTACACGCTCCGCGCGATCGCCTCGGTGGTGCTCGCTGACGAGGCTCTCATCAACAATACGGTTCAGCGGATGAATGAGTTCATCATCTACAACATCTACGACGACGGATCCAACATTGACTTTTACCTGCGCGACGCCATTTACTACGTGGTCTACGACTACGAAGCGTGGATGTACATTGTGCTCCAGGCCCCCCAGCTGCTCTCGAACACCGCGTTGACCCTGATCAACCTGGGGATCAACTGGCTGCAGCCCTACTGCCAAGGGAATCTCACGCATATCGAGTTTGTCTACACGACCGTTAAATACGACATTGATCGCAGAAACGCAGGGCTCGCTGTTTTCCAGAACCTCCCGTGGAACTACAGCGAGGCGTTCAATCTACTGGATGAGGCGGTTCTAGTGTTTCCGTCCGTCGCCGCCTGGGCGATCCCGACGTACGCGCCGCCGCCGGCGTACTCGCTGACGATTGTGCTGCAGGTATAACGAGATTCATCTTGTTTTGAAAAACGTTTTTAACATGTGTTATACCTGTTTTTAGGGCGCTCTGGCCATGTACTTTCAGGCCAACCCGCTGTTTTTCGACGCCAATATATCCCAGATCACCTCGGCGTCGGGCTCCACCCTGTACGTGCCCACGACGTCCACGCCGCCGCCGACGACCCCGCCGCCCACTTTGCAGACGAATTTGATCTGGGGCAACTTCTACGCGTCGGCCATCTCGGGCACCTTGACCTACGTGCTCTCGCAAGCCCACATCACGGCCGCCACGCAGTTTTACGCGGTGCAGGTCATCAACACGGCCAATATCATATCCAACAACGCCACGTCGCAGCTCGGGAACCTCGTGCGGGTCGGGATCTGCGTGCAGTTGACGCAGGCCTCCGACTGCGTGGTATCGGCGAACCAGGCGCTGACCGTCTGGATGAACACGTACCAGCAGACCGGCAACCCCGTGACGGAGAACCTGATGATCCCGTGGATCCAGACCTACGATTTGGTGCGGGGCGCCCTGCCTAACTGGCCGAACGTGACGAATGTGTCGGCGTTCGACAATTTCACGACGTACTTCATCATCATGGGGGACCTGTGGGTCGATGTGTATCCCGACAATTATAAGACGAACAGGCTGTACATTCGCACCTTCGCGTCGTTAACCCTCGGCAGCCCGTTCTACATCAACACGACGATGGCGCTGCTCGCGGCGCACGCGGCGCAGAACCTGTACAGCAACGGGACGTGCTGGGACTTCATGTACCGGGACGCCTTGAAGTACCAGGTCCAAAACCTGCAATGGTGGGTCAACATTGTGGATCAGGCGTCCACGCTGCTGTCGTACACGACCCTGCGCCTGATCGAGGCCAACGTCAACTTTCTGCAGCCGTACGTGCAGGGGACGCTGGTGCACTACGAGTTCGCGAATTCATCGGATCCGGCGGACGCGAGCCTCAAGGCCAACCCGCAGCCCTGGGTGCCGTCCACCTCGTGGGGCATGCTGCAGTATGCCGAAATAGTTTTTCCGTCCGTGTACAACTGGACCTCTGTGACCCCGATCACGCGTTTTGTCTACTCGCAGACCGTGCTGGAGATCGGCGCGCTCCAGAATTACTACGCGCAGTTCCCGCTGTTCCCGCCTGGGGTCCCGACGACCGTGACCACGGGCACCACGCAGTCCGCGACGCCGAGTACGAGCGGCGGGTCGACCAGCTCCACCAGCGCTCTCGCTACGACCAGTTCCCCCGCGTCCACCAGCGCTCCCGCTACGACCAGTTCTCCCGCGTCCACCAGCGCTCCCGCTACGACCAGTTCTCCCGCGTCCACCAGCGCTCTCGCTACGACCAGTTCTCCCGCTTCCACCAGCGCTCTCGCTACGACCAGTTCTCCCGTGTCCACCAGCGCTCTCGCTGCGACCAGTTCTCCCGCTTCCACCAGTGCTCTCGCTACGACCAGCCCTCCCGTGTCCACCAGCGCTCCCGCGTCCACCAGTTCTCCCGCGTCCACCAGCCCTGGCACGACCAACAATTTGACCGGTTTTACGACCACTTCCACGGGTTCCCCCGCCAACTTCACGCTGCTCGCGCTGCCACAGGCGTTCGAGCCGGCCGGCGACTCCAATTATTACCTCGTCGCCCTCGGGATCATCGTCCCGGCGGCCGCCTACGCCGCGCTGTGCGGGCTGAACCTCGCGCACCGAGCACCGCAACACGCCCCCAAATATCACCGGCGGCACCGGCGCGTGCGGGGCGAGTACGACGACGACGTGATCGACCTCGACGACCGATGGGGGCCGGACCAGCTGCGCGTCCCGATCAGCTGGTTGATATGAAATGCGTATTAAACACGTTTTAAATTTTTTAAAAATGCGCCTTTTTTGGTACTGTTTACTCTGTGTTTGCACGTGTTACGCATGCCCCTACGGTTCAATCCCTCTCAATGGTACATGCACCAATTGTTCTTTTGGTTCCTATTTTGATCCCGTCAACATGTCGTCCTGTCTCACCTGCGCGCCCGGCACGTTCTTCAACCAGTCCACCACGGTGTTCAACGCGTCGATGTGCGTGCCGTGCCCGGCGAACTCGTACTCTCCCGCCAACGCCACGACGTGCACGGCGTCCCCAGGCTACTACCTCGCGCCGTCGCTGGTGGCCGCGTACGCCTCGAGCGGCGTGATCCCCGGCGTCGCGGCGGGCAATTTCCTAGTGTTCAACCGCAACCCCGCGGTCGCGGTGTACGGCCTCACCGGCGCCGTGACGGTCTCGACCGCCAAGGCCAACATCACGGTATCCCAGGGCGCGTTCGTCTTCTCCACCAACGGCGTGCCCCTTTTATCCAACGGCACCGGAATTTTAGCGCCGTACGTGTGGTACCAGTTCGACCAGGGCGCGTGTTTATTCGACTCGAGCGGCGGCGGCTATAACCTGACCAGCTCCGGCGGTGCCCTGTGCAACGCGACCTTCACGTCCAACAAGGTCACCGTGCCGCTGTCGGCGATCCGCGGCACGCAGTCCGCGTTTTTCACGTCCAGCTCGAGCAGCTGCTTCACGGTCCCCATCATGCCGATGGCCAGCGTGCAGCAGGCCACAGGCATCACTATCGCGTTCTGGGGCAACATGAACTCCGGCACCACTGGCTTCGGGCGCTACTTTGATTTCTCCGGCGACAGGGGCGGCTGCGCGTTCGACCCCATCGTCGCCTGGACCCGGTACATCAGCCAGGGCTACACGTACATGAGCGTGGGCAGCGGCAGCTCGGGCACGGCCCTGCAGTACGCGCTGGACGTGGGCAACGCCTGGCACCACTACGCGCTGGCGATCGCGCCGTCCGGGGCATGGTGGCTGTGGCTGGACGGCCAGCTGTACATCTGCCCCACCAACTGCTCCGACGGCGCCGTCAACGCCTCGATGAACAACAAGGTGTACAACTATACGGTGTACCGCTATTACCTCGGGCGCACGATCAACTCGTGCTCCGCCGACTTCATGGACGGCGGCATGGACGACTTCCGGATGTACCCGACGGTCTTGACCACCGCGCAGGTGTACGAGCTCTACTCCGGCAAAATCGAGGTGTACGCGCCGTCCCTGGCGTCCCCGGCTGTCCCGTGCTCCGGCGCCTGCGCGAACGGCACGCTGCGCTGCCTGCCGTCCGGGTATGCCCTCTGCTGCGGGGTCAACACGTATTTCGTCGAAGGCGTGTCCACAGCGTGCGCTGCGTGTGCCCCTTCCACGGTGGCGTCGGGAGCCACGACGGCGTGCGCGTACTGCGCCGCCGGCACGTATTTCGGCGGATCCACGTGCGTGGCGTGCGCCGCCGGTTTATACGGCAACGGCACCGGTTGCGCCGCATGCGCCGCCGGCTTATACGGGAATACGACGGGCCTGTCGGCATGTCAAATGTGCGCCGCCGGTTTATACGGCAATTCGACGGGTCTTACGGCCTGTCAAATGTGCGCCGCGGGCCTCTACGGCAATTCCACAGGCCTTACCGTTTGTTCCGCGTGCCCCGCGGGCTACTACGAGACCGGCCTCGGCAGCACCGGCTGCACCGGGTGCGCGGGCGGCTCGTACGACACCGGGCTCGGGATGCCCGCGCCCAGCAACTGCGTGTTATGCGGCGTCGGGACGTACTCGACCAGCCCAGACGCGCCCACGATGATGGACTGCACCAGCTGCCCGGCGGGGACGTACGGCTCCGGGTCCGGTTCGAACGCGTCCGCCGCGTGCGTCGGGTGCGCCCCCGGCCTCTTCGCCTCCGGGACGGGCTTCTCGTCGTGCGCGATGTGCGCCGCCGGCCTTTATGGTAACGCGTCCGCCCTGTCGGCGTGCCGGGCGTGCGCCGCCGGGTCCGTCACCAACGCGTCGGGGCTGTCGAGTTGCACGGTGTGCGCGCACGGCACCCTCGCGCTCTCGACCACCTGCTGGGCCTGCGCGCCCGGCACCTACTCGACCGTCGCCGGCGCGGTGCTCATCACGCCGTACGTCGCGCCGCCACCGGCGCCGAGCTTATCCCGCAACGGCTCGCAGCTGCCGGTGGGGGTCGGGCAGTACTGCACGTACTACGTGCCCGGTCCTTCTGCCGTGTCCGATGTTTGCTATTTGACAGGCATCCAAAATGTCCATGGCATTGAGAGCCCATGCGACAACCCTTTACTCTATAATTACACGTTATGCGCCAACATCGACGATCCCATCGACAACGTGCAAGTCTACATCTGCGACGTCTTTTCGTCCCCCGCGTGTCCGTGGCCCCTCGATTACGGCTGCGAGCTCATCGGCAACGCCAGCGAGCCGTCGGACTCCTGCGACAGCCCGTCCTACCCCGGCTACATCTACGCGACCCGCCTCGTCTGCGAGGAGGGCTGCGCGGCCGTCGCCCCCTGCACCAACGGCGCCGACGGCGTCTACCTCGGCGCGGGCTTCACCACGGCGAATTCCTGCCCGGTCCAGTGCAATCCCGGATACATTTTGAATCCCGTGACCAACGCCTGCGCCTGCGCGGGCGGCGCCTGCGTCGAGGGCCTCTCCCCGTGCCTCCAGTGCCCCGTCGGATCGTACCAGACCGCCAGCGGCGCGACGACCTGTGCGGCCTGCGCCGCCGGCACGTTTTCGGAATCCACTGGCGCCTACAACGCGACCGAGTGCGCGCCATGCCCGGCCGGTTACTACTGCGCTTCCGGGGCGCTCCTGCCCTGCCCGACCTTCACGTCGAGCCCCGGCGGCGCCGGCGCCGTCACGCAGTGCCAGTGCGCGGGCGGCTACGCCTGCGCCGCCTTCGTCAACGTGTCGCTCGCTCTGTACTACGCCGGCAACTTTACTAATTATACAGGGCTCCGGGCGGCGCTCCAGACGGCACTGGGCGGCGCTTCGGTTTTTTTCTCGTGATCTCGCTTAATCGACCTCGAGGTACACCAGCGGGTCCGAGACGACCTGCACGCGGATCTGGTCGAACACGACGATCCGGGGCAGCGCGAGGAACAGGAAGTCCGGCTCCGAGATGAACCAGTGCAAGGTCTCGAGCTCCAGCGCGTCCGCGTTCCCGCGCAGCGTCGTGTACTCAAACCCGGCGCCCTCCACGCTGCTCGGCAGGTGCGTGCCCCCGAAGGCGCCGAGGGCACCGCCGTGCACGGGCCGGAACAAATCCGTCCGCGCCAGCTCCACCGCCGCGCCCGACATGCTGCGCGAGCCGACCACCAGCATGTAGCTCATCGGGTGCTCCAGGCCCCGCAGGTTCAGCGCCAGGTGCCGTATGTTCGTCCGCGAGAGCGTCGCGCACAGCGCCGGGCTCTCCGGATTCGGGCCCGGGCCCGGCCTGCGGCGCGTGAACGGCGGGCGCGCCATGTAGTCCTCCGGCGGAGACGTCGGGGACGGCATCTGCGCGAAACGATCAAAACGGTCCCACACACGAATTAATCAATGAATCGTACCAGCGAAGCCGTCGGATCGTGCGGCGGGAGGAAGTCGATCATCAGCGGGAACTCCGACACGTACGCCGGCCGGAACGGCGACTCCGCCTCGTACGCGTACACCGTGAGCGACAGGCGGTGGTGGGCCAGGAAGATTTGCAACGCGCTGCCGTAGGTGAAGTCTGGCGGCATCGTCCACTCCGCCACCTGCCCATAATATCACCTCGTAGTAATGGCCGACAAGGCGGGGCACCTCGGGAAAAACACGCACATCGCCCGCGAAGTTCAGGGCCGACGCCAGGTTCTCCCGCTCCGCCTCGAGGGAGTCCCGCGCCCGCTCGGCCGCCACGCGCGCCTGGAACTGCTGGCGGAAGTGGGCCGGCACGCACAGAGGGGCGAGAGTCTTCTCCGATCCGAACCGGCATAGCGGGCACAGCATGCCGTTCTTGTAAAAATGGTACGTCAAGTTCATCGCACTGAAACCGTGTCCACACGGCAACTGCATGCGCCGATACTTTTTGTTGTCCTCGCGGTACGTGACGTCGGGTAAAAATTCGAGGTCCGAGCTGACCATCGGCTCCTGTGTGATCGGACAGTCCTCGTTTAACCCGGGTTCACTCAATTCCACCGTCATCCACAGGGCCTTTTCAAGCTCCTCGCATGTTCTCCACGTGAATAAAACCTTGTCCGCGAGTGGCGTGGATTCCATCGTATGATTTGATGGTCGAAAATCGCGCCGCGGCCCCGTCGGTTTGGCGCGCGTTTTTTTATTTAACGCCTGTTTTTAAATTTTAAAAAATGTGGGACGCGTTCTTCGTGGACCTCAACTATCTCTCCGCGGACCTCCTGACGGGCCGGAGCATCCCGGTCCTCATCGCCGTCTCGACGCTCCCGCTGGACCCGAATCTGCTCGGCACCATGATCATGCTGGGCGTCTTGTTGGGCTCCCTCGCGACCCTCGTGCGGCTCTGGTCGCCCCCGCCCAACCCGGCCCCGGTCTGGGCGCTGTCCCACGCCTTCTCGGCGTTCCTGAGCCTCTCCCTCGTCCTCCGCGTCGCGCCCCGGATCCACGCGTCCGGCTTGAACCTCACCATCCTGCCAGCCTTTTGCCTCGCGTGCCAGGCCCTCCCGGAGCGCCCGAGCACCGCCTTCACCCTGGCCGTCGCGTCCTTAATTTTGTTTTTCCTCGCGATCCTGTCCGAACTCGAGCCGGGCCCACACGCCATATTACTATCCGATCAGGCCTCCCACGCGCACCAGGCGCAGCGCGCGGTGCTCGCGCTGCACCGGGGGGACCATATCGCCAGATATCCCGTGGATCATCACGCGGCACCCGGGTATCACGCGCCCGATCCGTCGCTCTGGGGCAGCCTGCGCCACAGCGTCGCCGTCGTCGTCCTGGCCTACTACGGCGCCGCGTGCCCCGGCCCATTCTTCCTGGACCCCCGCGGCAAGTGCTACGTCTCGACCCAGTACGTCTACAACCGCGCCTACTGCGTCTGGCCCACCCTGTCCGCCGGCATGCTCCGGGCCTACATCTACCTCCGGGTCGCCTGGTTCCCCGGCAACGCGGTGCACCGGATCCTCGCGTGCAACGCGGGCTCCCGCCTCGCCGACGGCCTCTACCTCGTCGTTTTACTCTACTCCGCCGCGTGGGCGTGCGCGCAGGCCGCCGAGCGCCTCGCGCTCCCGGTCGGGGCCATCCGCGCCCGCATGCACATCGCGGCCGCCTTACTGGCCCTCGCGTTCCTCTTCCGCTGGCGCCACGACTGGCTCGGGTTCCTCCTCGGGGGCGCCGTCGGCCTCGCGACCAGCTGGGCTTGATTCCCGCGCCCGCTCGCGTGCGCCGTCGGCCTCGCGACCAGCTGGGCTTGATTCCCGCGCCCGCTCGCGTGCGCCGTCGGCCTCGCGACCAGCTGGGCTTGATTCCCGCGCCCGCTTGCCTGCGAGTATTAAAGCCCGGTGGGGAGGGAGCGTCACGGCCTAACACGGATAACCTAACAACACATTTTAAAACAAAATAAAAAAGTATCGCAAAGCACGCCGGCCTAACAAGTAAAAGGGTATATACACGATTGAGGCACACGGGGCAGGAACCACGGACCTCGACGCGCCACCCGCTCCAAGACGGTTTTGTACACTCCCGCCCCAGAGAGCACGATCCAAGCGTAGTTGTGTGTGGCCGTGCCCTCCAGAACCTCCAGACTCCCCCCCTTTGCAATATCCTTCAGCTTGCACTCGGAGCACGCGCAGTACACCGTGTCCCCGTCCACACCAATGAACACGCCGTTGCTGGGGTGCACGTGCAGCGCGGGAGGGTCCTCGTAGAGGTGCACAGGGCACGGCATGTTGGAGAGCCTCGCCATGGGGAGCACCTTGCCTTTCGGGAGAAAATCGTGTAGCGAGCTGTGGATGCGGGAGCCGCGCTGCGCAAAATATAAGCGTTATAACCACACAAATTATAAGGGTTTTAAAACAAGTTATGCCTGCAAGCACTGCATCGCCGAGTTGATGTCGCACCCCCCTCGCCTCTCCAGATCTGACGCGAGCCAAGCCGGCAGGACAAACGGAGCACCCGGGCGAAGCGCGGCGTGGCGCCGGACGCCCCCATTTTTTTGCGGCGCCTGGTGGCCAAGGCGTCAGGGTTCGATTCCCTGCGCCGCAAATTAAACGAGTTTACCTCCAATACCGTGTCCAGATCCGCGATCCGCGCGTACGCCACCGTGTCGCCCGCCGGCGCCGTGTACGACGCGTGGTACAGCATTTTAAGGCACCGCGTCTCCCCGAGCGATTCCAAATCCACCGGCTCCTTGGCCCACGGGAACTCGTGCCGCTCCCCGACCCACCGGCGCTTCGAGTCCCGTCCCAGCGTCAGCCAGTACCCGACCCGCGGGAACGGGTCCGTCTCCCTCTTCCGACTGAACGGCACCGAGAACCCCTGGCTCCCGCTCATCGTGCGCCAGTCCACGCCCACCCACGGCGCGCGGACCTGCTCCTCGTTGAGCCCCGCGAAGCTCTTGATCTTGTGCGCCGCCGCCAAAACGGGGATGAACGGGCCGATCGCCTTCATGCACGCGCGGTGGTGGGAGCCCTGCCGAACAGGTTAGCCCAGCCACTCCCGTCCACGATTTAAACGCCGTACCTTCGGGTGCCCCGCGATGCAGAACACAAAGTGGAAAGAGACCTTCCAGCCATCCCCGGCCAACGCGCGCGACTTATCCTTGACCGTGCACCGCACCCGCGCCGTCCCGTCCAGCGCGCCGACCTTGCACAGCCGGTCCACAAACCACGCCGGGAAACCTTCGGCCGCCGAGGTCAGCTGCGACGCGCCCGATCAGCCATTGAAACCAACATTAAAACCAACATCGCCGCGCCCCCGCAGGCCGCACCTGCTCCCGCGTCCGCCGCTCGCCGAACCACGGCGTCTCCGCTTCCCAGTCGATAATCAGCCGCGAGACGCGCCCGTCGCCCCAGCAATGCTCGTAGATCTGCTGGACCTCGATCGCCTTCTGGTGGAACGGGGGCGTGTAGACCTGCGCCCGATCCTCCATCAGATCGCGGATCTGGCCGCGCGCGTCCGGCGACTCGCCGAGGACCCACCCGCTCCTTGAGCAGGCGCAGCATCATCCGGACGCCGTCCTGCTCAGGAAAAAATCGATTAACACGATTCAAAACGCGTTTAACATGAAAAACAAATTTTGCCTGCCAGCACTGAAAAATGAAGAAGGCCGAATTGGTGACCGCGCGCGTCTGGAAGCAAAAGGTTTGGTGCGGGCGCGGCCAGCGCTCCTGACGCCACTTGTTCAGCGCGCTCTCCTTCCCACCCTCCCCACAGGCCTCCACATAATTCTGCGGCGAGACAGGATTCAACCCGCTCTTGTTGAATTCCTTCCGCAGCGCCTGGAAGAACCCGCCGCGAAACAGCCCGTCGTCGAACTGCGAAATATCGATTTTCATGTCCTTCTCCATGAAAACGATCATATCGTTGCCGAACGGGCTCCCAGCGAGCATTTCAGGGTTGCGAAGCCAGAACAGCAGCGAAAAGTCGCACCCGCGGTCCTTGAGCTCCGCGATGCAAAGCTCGGCGGCATGTTCGCCATTTTGATTCATTTTGCGCAGTAAAAAAAAATAATACCGTTAAAAATTAAGTCGCGCGATAATATTAAAATGACAGGCGGAGCACCGGTTCGAACTCCGAAAAATCGGTTTAGGTCCGCGGTTTTACAATCGAATTTAAAATAAACGCGATCGATTTTAAAATTAACCGGATTTTTTGTGACAGCAATATGCAGCACGAGATCGACCAGCTTCGCGCGGACAACCTTCGCCTCCGCCAGGAACTCGAACAGACCCAAATCGATCTGGCTTTGAAACACGAAGAGTTCGCGGCTTTCATTCATTTGTCCAAGGCTACGCTTAAAAATTACATGGACGGTGCGGAGATGGACAGGAAGAAGGCTCAAGAATTTCATGACGAACTCCTGGCGCTCAGGCGCGAACTGTACCTCCGCAAGTCTGAATACAATTCGATTTGCGGATCCTACGAGCAGGCCAAGCTGGCGTTCCGTACCCAGATCGAGAACTACAACCACGCCCTCGCATCCCAGTCCGCGCTCGACCATCTCGAGGCGCTTCTCGCCGCGACCGAAACCACCGTTTCGCACCTGTTTTCCCGCGTCACCGCGATGGAGCGGAACCAATCCACGCTCATCCGGGTGATCGGGCAGTACGAGGATCTCGCGGAGGACGCGCTGTCCGAGGCGTCCAACATAGCCGATGATTACAAGGAGGCCTGCGACGACATCGAATTGCTTCGATTCGATTTGGCGGGGCAGCTGGTCGACCCGGAGCGTGAGGCCGAGCGCGACACGCAGCTGCGCGACATGGAGGAGCGCAACGCGATCCTTCAGGCGCGCATCAACGCGCTCGAGGAGTGGAACGACAACCTCGAATCCCGCGTCCACGAGCGCGAGGCCCAGCTCCTGGCGCAGCACCAGTACATTCAGAACCAGGAACGGTTTTGGGCGTTTCAGAGGAGGGAGTTCCACGGGCTCCAAGTCGCGTCCCAGTGGTGCGTGCGCGCCATCGCCGACGAAATGCACACCGTGCGCCTCGAGCTGGCGCAGGTCGCGAACGGGTTCCACGAGGACGCGCAGAAAATCGCGCAGCTCGAGGAGCGGATCGCGCAGTTTCAGGAGCAGAACGTATTGTTCCAGGACGAGATCGCGCGCCTCGCGGACAATTGCGTCCGCGCCACCTCGAGCGCCCAGGACCTCAGGCGCCACAACGCGGAGCTCAAGAAATCCAGGTTCGCACCCGACGAGGCCAGGGAGATGCGCGAGAAGATCGCCCAGCTCCAGGAGCAGGTGAAAGAGTGCAACCAGCGCATCCAGAAGCAGGACAGCCAGATTGATCAGGCCGACATGCGGATGGGGATCCTGAAGTACAATACCGACCAATATATCGAGAAGATCAATGCCGCGTTCGGGCGCCTCAAGCTCCACGCCGCGGGCGCCGCGGGCTACATCGACCCTAAGGATATCGAGAGCATCCGGAGCGAGATTGTCGACTGGCAGGACAAGATCCACGATTTCAGGAGCAGTCTGGACGACGAGTACAACGAGATCCGCGGCACCGTGAAGAGCATGCGCAAGATCTTCACCCATAGGCTCGAGTGGATCATGAACCATTTCAACATGATCAAGGTCGAGAACTTCCATGCGAAGATCCAGACCGATCAGATCACCCAGGCGCTCAGGACGTCGCGGATCCAGTTCGAGACCACCATGACGGAATACCGTCGGCGCGAGCAGGAAATCACCCGCAAGCTCACGCAGACCATGGAGCTGCTTCGCATCTCACAGGCAGAGACGGACAAGTACAAGGAACTGGCAGGCAAGGAGCCACTCACGAAGAACGATTACTACAAGCAGCGCGCGGATCTCCGGAGTCGCATCGACGCGCTCAAGACGGAACTCGAGCAGTGCAAGTTTTACGCGGAGTCCGAGGCGAAGCGGGCCGAGCACGCGAATCAGGCCCATATCAATACGATCAGCGAATATACGAAAGTCAATTTGGAGAATAAGGCGCTGAAGGACACGGTCGTCCATTTGGAGCAGGAGATCGCGATCCGCGACCTCGGCGACTCCGACTCTGACTTCGACTCTGACTCCGAGCCGGAGCCCGAGCCGACGCCCGCGCCATCCAAGGCCGCCCGCAAGGGCAAGAAGCGCGCCTAAGCCTCCGGCTTCGGCTGCGCCTCCGGCTTCGGCTCCGCCTCCAGCTCCGCCTCCAGCTCCGCCTCGTTCTCCGGCGAATCCTCCATGCGCCCGAGCCGCGCCCGCGCCATGAGCAGCAGCGAGCCGTAGCCCTTGCGCTCGTACTCGCGCCGGGCCACCGGCGGCTTGTCCCCGAATAAAATCGATTGCCCAGCCATGTACTCGCACATCTTGAGGTGCACCGGCGACCCGCGCGCGACGTCCTCGTACTGCCCGAAATAGATCGGCGGCGGCGGCGTCGTCTCGAAATACGTGTGAATGTGCAGCCGCGTGAAGTCGCAGTACAGCGTGAACAAACCCTTCGCGTCCGCGTCGAACCCGCCACCCCCCATCGCATGCAGGAACCGCTGGAAGATCTCCTGCTGCTTCTGGCGCCGCCGCAGGTTCGCCATCGAGTCGTTCCGCTCCGCCGCGTCGTTTAACACCTTCGCGATCAGCGTGTGCGACGTGGTGTCCCGGTCCTCCCCGCGCGCCGATAACTCTAACGAATCCGTCTTCTCCACACGGATCGGGAGCGGAGGGAACGGCAGGCTTAACAGAATCAT
>Ga0209083_1001835_pt1 | contig 22327 bp, 14 predicted proteins | sample AM7aDNAmetaG_FD_184132 | JGI IMG/M metagenome (GOLD analysis project Ga0209083, IMG submission 184132) | Freshwater microbial communities from Finland to study Microbial Dark Matter (Phase II) - AM7a DNA metaG (SPAdes) (version 3) | ecosystem: Environmental > Aquatic > Freshwater > Lake ...
TTTAGGTACAATAGACGCTCAAATATGGAGACAATCTTCGATTTACTCATAAGAAAGATGGTTTTAAAAGAACCTATACGGTTATAATCAATACATTAACTAGGGCGGTCTAAGCGCCTATACCAATTTAATTATTATGAAAAAAATTACATTATTAATTGCTGTTTTGCTAATGGGAATGATGGCAAATGCGCAAACTACATTTCCGGTTGATGAAACATTTGCAACCGGATTTCCCAATCCATCGGCTGTAAGCACAACGCTAACTGCAAATGGCTGGACTACTGTTACCGGTTCTGTTTCAACCACTTTTTCAAAAACAACAATTAGCCCAATGGTTTATCCACCTACGGGCACATCATGGATAAATTCAGGTATAGGAAATGCATTATATGTCAATTATACAGGGGTTTCCAATGCAACATCTTATTCTTTTAAACAATTTCAGGACACACCAGTATCGAGTGGTGTGTTGTATTTGTCATTTTTGTATCAATGTACTGCAAATGGTGGAAGTGGTTCACAGATAATGGGTATTTCAGATTTAAGTTCATCAGGCAACTCAGGAGCGGTAGTATATTGTTCGTATGTTTCAGGAACCGGACTAAAACTGGGTGTTACAAGAGCAAGTGCAACAAATGCAGATGTTCAGTTTGGCACAACAACCATTGCTCTTAATACTGTATATTTAGTTGTAATGAAATACGATTTTACGGCAGCAAAGGCAACTTTATATATAAATCCTACTGTTGGTGGTACAGAAGCAGCTGCAACAGTTTGGTCGTTTGACGATGGAAGCATTAACGCTAAAGCAGCTCGTTCTGCCGGATTCCAATATCTAAAAGTTTGCAACAGTGGTTCTAATAAAGCGTATTTCGATGTAAGTGGCGCAAGAATTAGTACTTCATGGTCTGATGCAGTAGCACCTTATGCTTCAGCATTACCAGCACTTAGTACACCGGTTGCCGGTTCTGCTCAAACTATTACAAATACAGGATTCACTGCCAACTGGACAAATGGAGATGCTAGTGCAACTGGTTTTAAAGTACAAACATATCTCGGAACTAATCCGGTTCCGGTTAATACAACTAATGCAGGAGTTGGTACAACATCAGTCGCTGTGTCAGGATTAATGTCGGGAGTAGATTATACATATACTGTTACAGCAATTGGTAATAACACAACGTACAAAAATTCATTAGAATCGACATCTTCATCATTTACAACCACCGGTAAAGTTAGTTCTATAAACACAGACTTTGGGGATAATACATATGGAAATGGGACGACCTATAACTCAACTACTCCACCGGTTTCAGCATCGTATCCTACTTATTCAATTAATGGATTTGATTTGATTGCAACTTGTGTTTATAGTAGTAGTGCAACTGGTCCAAAAGCTGAAGTTCACAGTGCTTATCTCAAATTAGACAAAGGAAATCTTGGCGCAATGGTTATATTACCAACTGTTACATCTGTTAACCAACTTGAAATTCATGCTAATAATGTATCTACTACAACAGCAAGAACTTTTACGTTGCAGCAACTTATAAGTGGAGTTTGGACCAATGTTGGTGCAGGTTCTGGTTCCGGAACAGGTCTTTACGATTTACCTATTACTCAAGCAGAAATGATCTATGTAATTCCTATTACAACAAATAACACTAATGCAAAATTCAGAATCTTAAACACTGCTTCTCAGTCCGGCGGAATTAATGTTATGCAAATAATTACCCGAACTACAACTCCCGCAACATTAAATGCACCTACTGTAGGTGTTAGTGATGTGGCTGGTAATATAACTGATACTGGATTTACTGCCAACTGGTCAACCGGTGATGCAAATGCTCAGGCTTATAAAGTTTTTGTATATAATGGTGGTACTTTAGTAAATACATTTAATACAAGTAACGATAATACCTTGAGAAGTTTAGCAATTACAGGTTTAACAGCCAGCACAACCTATACCTATAAAGTTGGCTCAATTGGTGATGGTGATAACTTATATTCAGATTCGTATGTTTCAGCTGCTTCAGCTGCTTTTACAACTTCAATTGCCACAGCTATTAATAGTTTGAACGAAAATTCCGTTATTACAGTATCCGGTAAAACCATTACCATTTCCGCAACCGGTAACTTAGAAGTTTTCAATATGCAGGGAGCCAAATTAATGGAAGCAAAAATTACCAGCACAATTAACACTAATTTAGCAAAAGGCTTGTATATTGCTCGTTTTAAAACCACTGATAATAAAACCACAATTCAAAAAATAATTCTAAATTAATCAATTAAAAAGAACATCGGTCCTATGTGACTGATGTTCTATAAAATAAATCAGTATTTACCTTTAAAACAAATCACATGAAAAAAATTACTTTATTATTGGCAGTGCTGTGTCTGACGGTACTGGCAAATGCACAAACTCAACTTGTGGCACCATCCATTTCAGCTCCAACAGTTGCCACTTCAAGTGGTTTTACTGCCAATTGGTCTACTGTTACAAATGCACTTTCTTACAATGTAAAAATCTATTTAAATGGTACCTCATCGTTGGTAACAAACAAAGTTATTTATGGCCAAACTACTGCAACTTTAGCAATGTCGGGTTTAACTGGCAGTACAGCTTATCAATGTAGTGTTACAGCTCTGGGAGATGGAGTTAGCTATTCTAACTCTCCGGAATCTCCTATGTCGGCTAGTATTTCAACACTTGCACCAACTTTAGTAACTGCCCTTCCAACTGCAAATACAGCATCATCAGTTACTTCCACCGGTTTTTCTGGTAGTTGGGCATTAGTAACAGGTGCAACAGGGTATACCATTACAGTTTATGATGCCTTATCTAATATCGTATTTTATACACCAAGTCTTTCTAGCAGTACCACAACAGCTGCAGTTACCGGATTAAATGCTGCAACAAACTATACCTATACAGTCACAGCAACCGGTGATGCTTCGACTGCTACCACTTCAGCGCCGGTAGCAGTTACAACATTAGCAGCTACGGCTTTAAGTACTCCAACAGGTTTAGCAGTAGCTACTGCAAATATAAAAGCAACTGTATTTACTGCTTCCTGGACTGCAACAACTGGAGCTATAAGTTACGATGTGAAAGTTTACAACGCGGGTAATTTAGTAAGTACAACTAATTCGATTACTACCTCGGTGCTAATTGGAGGCTTGACTCCGGCAACTGCCTACACAGTAAAAGTAACAGCAAAAGCAAATCTGCTTACGAATTTAAACTCGCTTGAATCAGCATCTGTTGGATTTACAACTAACGCATCCGGGAGTCTGTCGACACCATTAATCACCATTAATGGCGCAACTAGAATTGGAACTTATGGTTTTACTGCCAATTGGGATGCTGCTATAACTAGTTCGACAAGTTATCTTATCAAAGTGTATCAGGGTTCAACTTTAGTAAATGCCACTTATGCTCCAGGGGCAGCTATTACTAAATCGGTTATTGGAGCTAATTTATCACCTAATACGGCTTATACATATACTGTTTCAGCTATAGCAGCCACTTCACCAAATTTTGAATCAGTGGAGTCTGCCCCTTCACCTGTATTTACTACTCAGATAGCAGGTTATGCCATGCAATACGCTGATACAACAGGGCTTAAAAATGAAATTAAATATGGTATTGCCGATGTGTATGAATTAACCAGTTCAGGTTCTACTTATCAACTGGCATTAGGTTCAACTGCAACCGGTTTAATCGTTTCAAGAGGTTTCACTTTACGTGCTCAAACCGGCTTAGCAGCTAAACCAATTTTTACCTACAATAATACATCAACAGGTTCATCTTCAACTGTTTTTTCAACAACAACTCCCGGGTTAAATATTTCATTTGAAAATTTAGAATTAAGTGGTGTAAATGTCGGCAATAGTACACAATCAATTTTATTTACTGCTACTAATATAACCACTTGGGCAACAGTTGCAATTAAGAATTGTAAAGTTTATAATTTTTTGAATGCTACAAGCTCGACAGGAGGTAACGGTATTTTGCGCATAGAAGGTCCGAGCTCAATTGATGGAGTAAATAAATCGACTGTTACTTTGTTAAATTCAACATTTGACAATTGTGGTGGAAGATTTATTCATTTGTATAACCCTTCTGTTTCTTCATATGTAAAATTTGGAGCAGTTTTGTTAAGTAATTGTACATTCAGTAATTTTACAGGAACTACAGGAAATCCAAATGCAGTAATTTTTTACAGAACTGCTACTCAAAAAGCACTTGCAACATCACTAACTGTCGACCATTGTACATTCTATGGTTTTAACTCTTCAAATAATATTATCACAGTTCAGAACCAATCTCCAGGTGGCCCGATTACAATGACAAGTCCTATTTTGGTTAAAAATAGTATCTTTGATTGTGGAACTCCAGCGTATGCAATGACATACACAAATTCAACAGGTAATACAACTATCTTTGATAATAGTTGGACTTCCAATTTCTCAACACCATTAGTACCTGCTGTAAATGCTTTATTTATTACAAATCCATTTGTTGCATCTCCTGTACCAACTTATACGAGCGTTTCAACTAAAGATTTCACTCTTAGTAATAAAAGTTCATTTATTTGTACCGATGGATATGTTGCCGGAAATACCTTTGGGGTAACATTAAGCACATTAGCAGCGCCTTCAACAATTAATGACGCTTCCGGAATGACCTCTTCAAGCTTTATTGCAAGTTGGTCGGCTGTATCGGGTGCTACGGGTTATCTGGTAAATGTGTATAATGGTACAACTATTGTTGCTTCATCTCGTGTTTCAGTTGCCAATGGAACTTTAAGCGGTTTAGCTCCTAATACTACTTATACATATAAAGTTATTGCAATTGGTGATGGTACTAATTTCAGCAGTTCAGTAGAATCAGCTGCATCAAGTACTTTCTCAACTTCTGTTGCAACAGCTATTATTAATTTAAACGGAAATTCATTTATTACTACTTACGGTAAAACCATAATTTCTTCCGAAATCGGTATGATTCAAGTGTATAACCTTCAGGGAGCAAAAATGCTTGAAGTGCAGTCTGTTAGTAAACTGAATACAAATCTAGCATGTGGTATTTATTTAGTAAAGCTCACCACGTCAAAAGGTCAGGTTACTAACGCCAAAGTTCTGATTAGATAAACAATCTTCCAATATTATTCAATTATTGGGTTTTAGCTGAAAGGTTGAAACCCGATTTTTTTTGTAACTCAATCCTGTAAATTTTAAAATAAATTGTATATTGTATCTTTATGTAGCTATAATATTATGTTTTGCAACATATTCTATTAAATTTCTTTCAATTTTGTTTTTTTATATAAATCTAATGTATTACTTTTGGTGTACCAATATATTGGTTAACCAATTGAGGCAAATTAAACAGGAAAATCAATACATTAAAATTAAAATCGTTATGAAAAAAATTACTTTATTATTGGCTTTTTGTGCTTTTATTTTTGCAGCAAATGCACAGGTAATACTCGATGAAACTTTTGACTACTCATCAGCAAGTTTAATGACTGAATCTACCTGGACAAACTCCCTATCATCAAACAGTGCTGCAGTTGGAACTATTGGAAATTTGTCAACCGGACCTCTTTCTTATGGAGATGGAAATGGTACGTTTGTGTTATCCGGATTAGGACAATTGGTTACTGCTAATTATACTTCTGGCGGTAACGATCTTAAAGTCTATAAAGCCATTCCAGCAGCTTCCTCGGGAGTTATCTATTTGTCTTTACTTTTTTCACCGGCTGGAAATGCACAAGCTCAAGCACAAGCTGAAATTATGAGTTTATCGATTGGAGGAGGAAATGGACCTAAAGTGCTTGTTGGTAAAGGAGCTGCCGATTTAACCAAGTATAGATTTGCGACCACCCGTGCAAGTTCGACAAGTACAGATTATCGTTGGGGAACTAATGAATATTCTGATCTAAATGCAACTTACTTATTAGTTGTGAAATACGACTGGGCTACTTCAACATCTTCTGTCTTTGTAAACCCACCCCTCGGTTCAACAACAGAACCCACCCCGGAAGCCATTGACAATAACAGTGCAAAACTTGTTGCAAATCCAATTGATGGCATTCGATTCCGAACTACCGGTAGCACTGTTACTAAATATCAGGTGAGTGGCGTTCGAGTTTCTACTTCGTGGGCAGCAGCAGTTGCAAAAGCTGGAACTTCTTCGTCACTTCAAGATGTGGGTTCAACTTTAAATATTAAAGTAATTGATAAAACAATCAGTTGCTCCGAAACCGGCATGATTCAGGTGTATAACCTTCAAGGAGCAAAAATGCTGGAAGCTCACGCAGTAAGTAAACTTAATACCAATTTAGCTAGCGGTATCTATTTAGTTAAACTTACGAATGTGAATGGTCAGATAACAAACGCTAAAGTTCAGATTAAATAAGTGATTTAATTAGATTATTCATTAAACGGGTTTCAATCGAAAGGTTGAAACCCGTTTTTTCATTTATTTTACCCTTTTTAATCTTCCATGTTTACATAATAGTTCCTCTATCTATCCTCCGATGACCGTCCGATGAAACACTACAATTCTACTAAGCTTGCTCAATAATAATTCTATGATCTGATTAAATTCAATATGAAATTGAATTATGGTTTTGAAATCATGTTTTACAACACAAATTTTAAAATACAACAAAATTCTCTTTCGTAATCCATACATTAATTGTAATTTTGGTCGACCAAAAAACATTTCAACAATCGGAGTATTCAATGAAACCTATTTACACTATTATAGGAATTGCCTCTCAACTAGGCCTCTCAATTTCAGGCCTTTCCGCACAACAAAAAAAAATGAACGTATTGTTCATTGCCGTTGATGATTTCAAACCAGAAATAGGCTGTTATGGGAATAAAATCATTAAAACTCCAAACATTGACAAGTTGGCTCAAAACGGTACTGTATTTTTAAGTAATTACTGTCAGCAATCTGTTTCCGGACCAACCCGTGCGAGTCTACTTACTGGTAAACGTCCTGATTATACGGGAGTTTGGGATTTAAAAACCCGAATGCGTGATGTGAATCCGGATATTCTTTCATTGCCACAATACTTCATATCGCAAGGTTACGAAACGGCTGGAGTTGGTAAAATTTATGATCCACGCTGTGTGGATAAAGCCCTCGATGAACCATCGTGGAGTATTCCGTATTATAAAAACTCCAACGATTACTTTCCTGCTTCAACAGGTGAACCGGCTTTGGGGCAATATCAACTACCCGAAACGAAAGCATTGGTTGAAAAACTAACAACCGAAGCACAGGCCAAAGGAATGAAGGGCAAAGAACTTAGGGAATATGTACAAAACAGCATCAAACCGTCCGTTGAAAATGCCGACGTTCCGGACAATGCGTATGAAGATGGTGCTAATACCTTACATGCCAAAGACATTATGGCCCAATTATCAAAAGGAACAAAACCATTTTTTTTGGCTGTAGGAATTCACAAACCTCACTTACCGTTTACAGCTCCCAAGAAATACTGGGATTTGTATAAACGCACTGATATGCCAATTGCAGCTTTTCAGAAACATGCATTAAACAGTCCGGATTATGCGTATACCAACTCAGGCGAATTACGGGCTTATTCCGATATTCCGGCATTGTGTTCCTTTACCGACCAACAAACAGATATAGGCTTGCCTGTGAACAAACAGCAAGAATTGATTCACGGTTATTATGCTTGTGTTTCGTATACCGATGCATTGGTAGGACAACTTTTGCATTCACTCGATTCATTGGGACTTCGTGAAAACACAATTATTGTTATCTGGGGTGATCATGGCTGGCATTTAGGCGATCATGATTTATGGACAAAACATACCGATTTCGAGAATGCGACTCACGCTCCACTCATTATTACAGCGCCCGGATTTAAGGGAAATAAGTCGAAATCTATGATTGAATTTGTTGATATTTTTCCGACACTTTGTGATCTGACAGGACTACCGACACCAAAGAATCTGGATGGAGTCAGCCTTATTCCAATTATGAAAAATCCCGAATTTTCTGTAAAAAAATATTCTATCAGTCAGTATCCCCGTTCCGAAAAATCTACTAAACTCAAAGCAGTAGGATTCCCGGATGGAAGAGTAATGGGGTATTCACTTCGCACAGAGCGGTATAGAATTACCATGTGGATGGCCAAAAGTTTCCGCAGTAATTTACCCTATGATGAATCAGCACTTGCATCCATTGAATTGTATGATTATCAGAAAGATCCACTCGAGACCGTAAATGTGTATAATTCAAAGGAATATGTTTCTGTGGCCAAAGATATGAAAGCCAACATGTTGGAGTTTTTCAAAAACCAGCGAAATAAATTAATTGACGCTAAATAAGAGAATGAAAAAGCAGGTCTTACTGGGTTTTGTTATTTTGATTAATTTTCAAATGATAAATGCAAGCGATTATCATTTTCAGGAAGGATTTGCCAGTTCATCTCCTTCAGGTTGGATACGTCAATGTAGTTCTACAAGTACTGTGAATCATCCCGGATTGACATTTTCGGGCATATATGCTCCAAAGTTCGACCCTGCAGGCTCGGGTCGTTATGGTAAAAATCTGATAAGTCCTCAGATTACAGGTGCAGATACCTTGTCGTTCTACGTTTCAAAAAATGCCAATGCCACTTACATGACGCTTTATGTCGGTAAAGTTGTTGGCAGCGATACAACAATTATCAGCACTTATAATGCATATAATTTCCCTAATAAAGCTTCAACACCCGGATTTGCGAAGATTTCAATTCCGATAAAAGACTCTTTATCAACCTTTAAAGTGATTTTTTACGCCACAGTTTCTACTGATCCTAATTTTGTAAATTTAGGTTGGTTTGTGGTGGATGATATTGAATTATCAAAATACCAAACTACTATACCCGTAACACCACCAACTTCTGTGGCTAAAATCAACACCAATTTTGGTGATGGTACGTGGGGAACTATTGCTACTGCAGCTTATGCAACGGGAAATTATCCGTCATCAACGATAAACGGTTTCAATCTGCTGAAAGCTTATCTTTATACCGGAACAATAACTTGTCCAAACGGCGAAACACATATAAACCGAATTGTCGTCGATCGAAATACGCAATCAGGCGCAATAGAGTTTCCGACATTGACTACTGTTGGTGAGGTCGAGATTCATGCAGTTACTGGTACAACCGCTATGAGTTTCCGGTTGGAAGAATGGGTAAATAATGCATGGCAAACGGTTGGAACGTACAATACCATCAAAACTCCGGATAGCGTTTATGTGATTCCTTTAGCGAGAAGTTTAGAAACAAAACTGCGCATAGCCAACAATACCGGAAGCGGTTTGTATGTTTACAAAATTGTCACACGCACTTTACAGGAAACGCTCGATTTGACACTCAGAAATTCTTCGCCCGCAGAAGGAGAGATTTGTTTTTCAAACTTAAAAAAGACCATAACGCTTACTTTCAATAAAAACGTTCAGAAAGGAAGTGGTACTATCTTGCTGAATGGAGTTTCACTTCCATTGGATAGTTGCAAATTTTCCGGAACAACAGTCACCATGCCAGTAGCGCTTACAACTACAAGTTCAGCCAATAAAAATTACAGCCTGAGTATTTCAGCCGGAACATTTATTGAAGCTGGAAATGCATCGAACTTGTCAAAAGCCATTACCGTAAATTTCCAGACCATCCATTCGGTGGCTTATCCTTCTAACTACAATGGGTTGCTTGATGTGGTTTATAAAAATGTGAACAGTAGCAATTGCCGTATGGATATTTATTACCCGACTGATGCAGTCAAATCGGTTCCGGTGGTTATCAATATGCACGGTGGTGGTTGGGTAAGTGGTGCAAAAGAAGAGCAGGGCGGTTTTAATATGTATTTCAGTCAGGGTTGGGCAGTGGCCAATGTGGAATACCGAATGCGGAATGAAATTCTTGCTCCGGCTGCAGTTGAAGATGTGCGTGGAGCAATGCAGTATTTGCTGAATCATGCCGACGAGTTACATATCGACCGGAATAAAATCATTTTTCAGGGTGGTTCGGCAGGGGGACATTTGGCTCTGACGGGTGGTTATTTGCAAAATAACCGAATCTATGATAATGATTGTCAGCAATATGACGGAACGATTAATATCATGGCTGTTATAGACAAATATGGCGCTGCCGATTTGATGACCTTTACACCTGTTTATTCAGGAATGGTGGCATGGCTTGGACCACGTGCTAATGATACCGTTTTTATAAAATCTCTTTCGCCCTTCGAAATGCTAAATGCTCAAACCCCACCAACCTATATTATTCATGGTGATGCTGACCCAACAATTCCATACAGCCAATCAGTTGAATTACAGGCTAAATTGCAGGCAGCAGGAGTGAAAAATAAATTTCTGACAGTTCCCGGTGGTGGTCATGGTGGATTCCCCGATGCTTACAATACACAAATGGAAACTGAAGTGATAGTTTTTTTGGCTGAACTAATAAATTCACAAGCGATTTCTTCTGTTAGTCAACTCAATAACAGCAATATCAGTTTAGATCTTTCGGGAAACAATCTGAATATTAAATCCAACAAAAAAACAATTACAACAGTTTTTGATTGTGTAGGGAAAATGGTACTTCAAACACAGGAAAAATCAATCAAAATAAATCAATCAGGAATGTTTATCATAAAAGTGAAAACTGCACAAGATGATTCTAATTTTAAAGTGATTATTAAATGAAAATATATTCAAAATATACCGGGTTTTTATTCAGTACCAAAATCTTACTCTTCTTTTTATTAATTGGTTTTCAACCAATTAATGCTCAATCCAAACCCACTTCAAAAGAAAATAAATATTCAAGTGAACTGTCAGAATTTGCACAAAATGACAAAAAAGGAAATGATTCAACCAATCTAATCGTTTTTATAGGCAGTTCTACGTTTAGGAAATGGAACAATATGCAGAGCTATTTTCCCAATTCCAATATACTGAATCATGGATTTGGAGGTTCACGGCTTGCTGAAGCCATTTATTTTGCCGACAAAATGGTTTATCAATACAAACCGGCTCAGGTGGTGCTTTACGAAGGTGATAACGATTTAGGAGCTGGAGTTTCTGTCGAAAATTTATTAGCAGATTTGAAGGTATTTGTCCGTTTGACGGAAATAAAATTACCCAAATCTCAAATCATTTTGTTATCCGTAAAATACAGTCCACGCCGGAATGCCCAACGTGAACAGATGAAAGAATACAATGCCAAAATGAAAGAATTCGCAGCTACAAAACCGAATCTGAAATACCTTGATATCGCTTCGGTGGTGCTAAACGAAAATGGAAGTTACCGGAAAGAATTATTCACTTCCGACAGTTTACATGTCAATGCAGATTGCTACAAACTCTTCGCTAAAAAAATTGAACCGTTTCTAATTAAAAAATAAATTTATACACAAAGAGATAATTATAGTAATGAAACTAACTTCACATCCCCTCCTTCGGAGGGGCTTGGGGAGGCTAAATAATAAACAAATGAAACACAATTTCAGAACCCAACTAATTATTGTTGGTTTATTCTTTTTCAGCATTTTAAATGCCCAGAACTTAAAACTCGCTGAACTTTTCAACGAAGGTGCTGTACTTCAGCGCCATGCCAAAGTAACTGTTTGGGGAAATGCAGCTCCAAATTCTAATGTTTCGGTCAGCATTCAGGGAAAACAGGTTCAGTCTAAAAGTGATAAAGCCGGTAACTGGACTGTGGATTTATCAGCTTTGAAAGAAGGCGGACCATACGAAATGTCTGTTAGTTCGGCTAAAGAAACCTTGAAAATCAACGAAATATATGTTGGTGAAGTCTGGATTGCCGGCGGACAATCCAATATGGGTTTCATGCTTCAAACGGCTGTTGGCGGTAAAGAAGAAGCTGCCAATGCTGAGAATAAAAATATCCGGTTTCTGATGGTACCCTACAAGCCTTATGAAGGTTATAAAAGTAAAGGTGATATGAACTGGCACACAGCAACAACCGAAAATAATGTGGCTTCCATGTCGGCTGTGGCTTATTATTTTGCCAAAGATTTACAGGCCAAACTGAATATTCCTATAGGTGTAATCTGTTGTTACAAAGGTGGTTCAGGAGCAGAAACATGGATGACACGCGAGTGGCTGCTGAAAAGTACCGAAACAGCTCCGATAGTTGAAAAATATGAAAGTTATTTGTCAGACATGGGCAAGCAGAAATATGAAGAACTTTTTAGTAAATACGAAGGTGATACGAAAGTTTATCGCGATTCGGTAAAAGCCGGCATCAAAAATCTTGTTGCACCCAAAGAACCGATGGGTGATCGTCATTTCAACCGTCCCTTTGGACTTTACAGCACCATGCTGGAACGCTGTATTCCATATTCGGTAAAAGGTGCTATCTGGTATCAGGGCGAACATAACTCAGGCAGAGCAGAACAATACCGCACCTTGTTTCCGGCTTTAATTGCCGAATGGCGCAATGATTTCAAGAATCCCGATATGCCTTTTTTGTTTGTACAGTTGGCCAATTATGGAAAAGCTGATGCCAACAACCGTCCAATTTGGCCGGAATTGCGCGAAGCTCAGCTACTAACCTGGCAAAAAGTAAAAAATACAGGTATGGCAGTAACAATGGATATCGGCGAGAAAGATAATATTCATCCTCCCCGCAAAGAGCAGGTTGGCAAACGATTGGCAACCATAGCTATTAATAATGTGTATAGCATTAAAACTCCTTATTCCGGTCCAGTTTATAAAAGCATGGAAATCAAAGGAAATCAGGCGATTTTGTCTTTCGATTTTGTGTATGACGGTTTGAAAGTGGATGCTGAACTGAAAGGATTCTCTATTTGTGGCGCTGACAAAAATTTCATTCCTGCTAAAGCGGAAATAAAAGGAAATCAGATTGTGGTTTATGCTGAACTTATTTCTCAACCGGTAGCTGTGCGTTATGGTTGGGCAAACTGGACTGATGGAAATTTATTCAACAGTGCTGATTTGCCTGCAACTCCATTCCGAACCGACGATTTCCCCCTGCTGACAGCAGGAAAGAAGACCGATTCGTATAAATAATCAACTAACAAATAATCAGTAATTTATAAAACATTTCAATTAGATTTTTATGAGAAAATTAGTTTTTAAGGTGATAGTTTCAGTGTTGTTATTTTGTGCTATTAGCGTTCAAAGTCAAACCAGAGTTTGGAATATTGAAAAACTTAATCAGGCCAAATCGCTTACTTCGGAGGCCGCTAAATTTATTCTTCGTGAAGCTGACAGAGCTCTTTCAGCCGATATTTTGACTGTTATGGACAAGGAAACCATTCCGCCAAGTGGTGACAAACACGATTATATCAGCGCAGGTCGTTATTGGTGGCCCGATCCAAAAAATCCGGGTGGACCGTATATCCGAAAAGATGGCGTTGTAAATCGTGAAATTGACAAATTCGACCGGGGAATTTTGGGTAGTATGGCTAAAAGCGTAAAAGATTTGTCGGTGGCTTATTACCTGACTTCCGACGAAAGATATGCTGTCAAAGCGGTTCAGAACCTGAAAATATGGTTTCTAAATCCGTCTACCAAAATGAACCCGAATATGAATTTTGGTCAAACTATTTCCGGTCGAAATGAGGGTAAAGGGCGTGGTGAAGGCATTATTGATACCTATTCTTTTATTGATATGTTGGATGCTATAGAGTTGCTTAAAAACTCAAAATCGTACACAGCAGGCGTTTCTGAAGGATTGACAAACTGGTTTTCAGCTTATCTGAACTGGATGATGACCACCGAAATCGGGAACGAGGAATTCACTGCTAAAAATAATCACGGTACCGCCTTCGATGTACAGGCAACACGCTATGCACTTTTTGTTGGCAAAGAAGAAATTGCACGGAAATATATTGCTGATTTTCCAGAACGTAGGGTTTTTACACAGATAGAGCCGGATGGATCGCAGCCGCTTGAATTGGCACGAACTACTGCTCTTGGTTATTCTACCTTTAATCTGACTCATATGCTGGATATGTGTTGCCTGGCAAAATCGTTGAATGTGGATTTATTTAATTCAAAATCGGCAGACGGAAGAAGTATTTCGAAAGCGTTTGACTTTTTGTCTTACTATGTTGGAAAAACTGAAAGCCATTTTCCATACAAACAAATAAAGGAATGGGACAGCGTTCAGAAAAAACTCTGCTGGCAACTTTATCGTGCCGATAAATTTCTTACAAAACCTGTCTTCGTGAAGTTTTATAGAAATAAAATAAGCGATTCAGATAAAGATGATAATGTTCTATTCTATTAATATCAAGCAGTTTATAATTATCATCAAATGAAAATATCAATTATCGGGTTCATTTCATTAATACTGTCTATTGGAAGTATTTACAGTCAGCCACTGCTTTGGAATATCGAAAAACTGAACAAGGCGAAAGTTGAAAACCCGGAGTTGATTGTTCAAATCATTAAAAATGCCGATAAATTATTGCCTAAAACCATTTTGTCGGTTGTTGATAAAAGCAAATCGGCACCAAGTGGCGATAAGCATGATTATATAAGCTGCGCGCCCTATTATTGGCCTGATCCGGCAAATCCAACCGGACCTTATATCCGCAGAGACGGTGAAAAAAATAAAGCAGTAACTACTCCCGACAAAAATAATTTGGGAACAATGGCTAACAGTATCATATCCCTTTCGCTGGCATATAATCTGACTTCAGAAGAAAAATACGCGGCCAAAGCAGTTAAAAATTTGAGAATCTGGTTTTTGAATCAGAAAACCCGAATGAATCCGAATCTGAATTTTGGTCAAACAATTTACGGACGTTTAGAAGGAAAAGGGCGTGGTGCAGGGATGATTGAAACCTATAAACTTGTGGAAATGCTGGATGCTGTTGAATTACTACGCAAATCACCTAAATTCAGCAAAACTGATCAGGAAAATCTTGCCAATTGGTTTGCCGATTTTTTAAACTGGATGATGACTTCTGAAGTTGGTAACCAGGAATATAATGCTAAAAATAATCATGGTGTGGCATTCGATATTCAGGCTGTCCGTTTTGCTTTGTTTGCCGGAAAAGAAGATATTGCTCAAAAATTTATCAATGATTTCTCAGCTCGTCGGCTTTCTGCACAAATTGAACCCGATGGCAGGCAACCGGCCGAACTAGTCCGTACCAAAGCTTTGCATTATTCGGCCTTTAATATTGCCCACATGCTCGATATGTGTTTGATTGCCAAAACGATGAATGTTGATTTGCTTTGTGAAAAATCGGAAGATGGACGAAGTATACTAAAAGCAATTGAATTTATGGCTCAGTATGCCGGAAAGCCTCAAAGTCATTTTCCCTACAGCCAGATTAATGAATGGGATCAAGACCAAAAACTGCTTATTTTCCAGTTGTATCGGGTTGATAAAATGAGAAATAAGAAAGTTTTTGAAATATATTATAAAAACAAAATGTCAGATTACGAGAATAATTATAATTTACTTCTAAATTAATTCCATGAGATTAACTGCTTTTATATTGACTTTTCTACTATTCAGCTTACAAATAAATGCCAGACAAAAGTCGGTGAGTAATGCTTCACAAATAAATGGAATCACCTGGTTGCCAGGCGATACCATTATTATGACAAACGGTAGCTGGATGGATCAGTCAATCTTATTTAAATCTTCTGGGAACGCGACTCAGCCAATCGTTTTAAAAGCTCAAACTGCCGGTCAAGTTATCCTTTCAGGAACATCGCATATCGGAATCTCCGGGAATTATCTCGAAGTGAATGGTTTGTTTTTCAAAAGTGGAAATTTGAGCAGTTCTGAAATTATTTCTTTCCGAACTTCAAGTTCTGAATTTGCCTATAATTGTCGGGTAACAAACTGTGCAATACTCGATTCAAATCCGACAGATAATACAATTGATACAAAATGGCTGTCGCTTTACGGTGCCAATAATAAAGTGGATCATTGCAGTTTTCAGAATAAAACCAATATGGGAACTTTGCTGGTGGTATGGCTTACTGCCGGAATTATACCAAATCATATTGTGGACCAGAATTATTTCGGTTACCGGAATTCAAATGTGGATGCCACCGGTGCAGAACTAAACGGTCAGGAAATTATGCGGTTGGGCGATAGTTCAACTTCTATGCAAACCGCAGGAATTCAGGTTACTAATAATTTCTTCGAACATTGTAACGGTGAGATAGAAACCATTTCAAATAAATCCTGTGGAAATTACTTTTCGAACAATGTGTTTTTCGAATGTCAGGGAATGCTTACGCTACGTCATGGAAATTATGCCACAGTGGATGGAAATTATTTTTTCGGTAATAAAATATCTGCTTCCGGCGGAGTTCGTATCATTGGCGAAAATCACAAAGTGTACAATAATTATTTTGAAAAATTAGGTGGCTCAGGTTACCGCTCTGCAATTTGCATAGTGCGAGGCAAACTGAATTCGCTGGCAAATGAGTATTTTCAGGTAAAAAATGCATTAGTAGCATTTAATACCATGGTCGATTGCAGTAACGCATTTACTATCAATTACAACGGTACTTCGTCCTACATCATGCCACCCATTGGAACAGTGATTGCCAATAATAACGTTTACAACTCATCCAGCTCAAACACAAATATCAATGTCAGCCTGATTGACCCGACCATGGATATTACCTGGAATAACAATTTAATGAATCAGGGAAAATACAGCAATTTTACAGCTACCGGATCGCAGGTTATCAGCGGAAAAGACCCGAAACTTGCGTTGGCAGGAACAAATATAAACATGTATGAACCGGGTGAATCTTCGGAATTATTATCATATACCACCATTGATTATCCCGAAATTTCAGTTGATATTCGGGGTAGGGATCGGGCAACAACAGCTAAAATAGCTGGTTGCAGTCAAGTTTCCGGAATAGTAACCCGCATAATGCCAAACCGTTCAACTACAGGTGCTTCCTACTTCAACGGAACGTTCACAGATATAAAAACAGTCATGTTGGATCATGGTTTTAAATCGTTTGTTTCAAACCGCCAGTTGATTAGCAATTCTAATATTGCAGGAAAATTGTCTGTTTTTGATATCTCCGGTAAACTTTTATTTGAACAAAAGTTAGCGGAAGGTATTTCGACGAGCAATATGCCGTACAATCCCGGCGTTTATATTCTTAATTTTATTTCATCAACGGGTAAAAATTATTCTGAAAAAATCATTCTCAATTAAGTATGAATCGGACAATCAGAGTTTTTATTGCATTTTTGTTTGCTATTTCAACAATCAATGCCGCAGAGCATCCTAATTTATTTCTCACACCCAAGGGGGTTCAGGAAATTAAATCTTCGCTTGGAAAATATCCGGCTTTCGACAAATCGCTGAGTGAGTTGAAAGCCATTGCCGATAAAGCTTTAGCTGAAAAAATCGAAGTTCCGGTTCCGAAAGATGGCGGCGGCGGATATTCGCACGAAAAGCATAAAAACAATTATTACGCCATGAATGCTGCCGGAATTCTGTTTCAAATTAGTGCAGACAAGAAATATGCTGTCTTTGTTCGGGATATGCTAATGAAATATGCCGAATTATATCCCACACTTCCCCTGCATCCTATCATCAAATCCGAAGCACGGGGCAAGCTTTTCTGGCAAACATTGAATGATGCCGTGTGGGTGGTTCATGCTGCCAATGCGTACGATTGTGTGTACAATTTCATTTCAGAAAAAGACCGCCAGCTGATTGAAAAGAACCTTTTCCGACCTATGGCTGAGTTCCTTTCTAATGGCAATCCCGGTAATTTTGAAACCTTCAATAAAATGCACAATCACGGTACCTGGGCTTTGTCGGCAGTAGGAATGATTGGCTACACAATGGGCGATAAAGAACTTGTTGCAAAGGCTCTGTATGGTTCCAACAAAGATGGCAAAAGCGGTTTTTTTAGGCAGTTGGACATGCTTTTTTCACCTGATGGATATTACACTGAAGGTCCTTATTATCAGCGTTATGCAATATGGCCATTTATGACTTTTGCACAGGTTATTCAGAATCAGCAGCCCGAACTCAATATTTTCAGGTATCGCGATGGAATTTTGCAGAAAGCGGTCAATACATCGCTTCAATGTGCTTACAACGGTGAGTTTTTTGAATTGAATGATGCACTTGATAAAACCTATGCAACACAGGAAATAATTTATGCTGTCGACATAGCCTATAAAAATAATCCGGCTAATAAACAATTACTCGATATTGCACGATTGCAAAACTCTTACCTCGTTTCTGAAGAGGGATTGTCCACTGCTAAAGCTGTTGCTATGGAAAACATTCCTGCGTTTGAAACAAAATCAACCCTACTTCATGATGGCGCTAAAGGCGATGAAGGTGGAATCGCGATTTTACGTAGTGGAACGGACAGTAAGCAAAGTTGCCTGACCTTCAAAGCCACATCGCATGGACTTTCGCATGGACATTTCGATAAACTTTCCATGATTTTCTATGATAATGGGAACTGCATTTTACCCGACTATGGATCTGCGCGATTTCTGAACATAGAACCTAAAGATGGGGGCGGTTATACAAAGGAAAATCATACATGGGCAACCCAAACAATTGCGCACAACACCGTTACCGTGGATGGGAAAAGTGATTTCAACGGTGACATAAAAATGTCGTCTAAATATCATTCAGATTTGAATTACTTCAATGCCGATAATCCTGAAATTCAGGTTGTGTCGGCGGCGGAAGGAAATGCATATATTGGAGTGAAAATGAACCGTACAACGGCCATGATAACGAATAAAGCATTTGAATATCCGCTAGTACTCGATATCTATAGTGTAAAATCAGATTCTGTTCACCAACTCGATTTTCCATTTTATTATAAGGGACAACTAGTTTCAACTGATTTCAAGTATCAGAAAAGCACAAAAGAACTGAAGGCGTTGGGTACAAAAAACGGATATCAGCATTTATGGCTGGAAGCAACCGGAAAAACTGATAAACCGATTGCCGATTTTACCTTTGTGCAGGGAAACCGATTTTACAGTATAACCACACTGGCGAATCCGGCAACTCAGTTTAAGATGACACGCATTGGTGCCGGAGATCCCGATTTCAATCTGCGCAATACAACATGTTTTATGATTCACCAGCCAAATGCTACGACACATACTTTTGTTTCGGTGATTGAGCCCCACGGACTGTATGATTTAACACGGGAAGTGACCGAAAATTATGATTCAAATCTTTCTAATTTGGTCTTATTAAGAGATGATGAAGCATTTTCGGCTGTAATAATAAGTCTGAAGAACGGACAGAAATTTCTGTTTATTACGGCAAACAAAGATTTTGATGAATCAAAGATAAAAACCCTTGTAATCAAAGACAAAACTATTTCATTTAAAGCTAATTATTATTTTTCAGAAATACAAAACTAACTTATTATGCAAACAAAAAGTGAGAATTTTCTATTCGGAACTGAACTTCCTACGGTAGAGGTAGATGGTGGATTAACCCGCAAATTAATGGGTTACGATGGACAGCTAATGCTGCTCGAGATCAAATTTAAAGCTGGTAGTATTGGGTATCAACATAAACACATTCATTCGCAAACTTCGTATGTAGTTAGTGGTGTTTTTGAAGTTAGCATTAATGGAGTTACACAGATTCTGAACCCCGGCGATGGATTTTATGTTGAACCGGATGTGATGCATGGAGCAAACTGTCTTGAAGAAGGTATTTTGATAGACACATTCAGTCCTATGCGGCAGGATTTTTTATTGAAATGAAATGAAAATCAAAGGCTTACGCTGGTGGATCATCGGGATGATAATGGTTATCACCATTATCAATTATCTCGACCGTGGCACGCTCAATTATATGTGGGTGGCCAATATTGAATACAAACTTGTTGACAAGTGTGATCATGCGGGAACGGAAAATCAGGCCGAATTTCTGAAACTGACTAATACCTACAAGTTGGTCTCCAAAAAAGGTGATGTTATTACACAAAAAGCGGAATATGTTTCATTTAAGAACAAGGGAAAGATTGTTGTAAATCGTCAGGGGATTGCCTATGACCTGGGTATTGTCGATTCAAAAGTTTCTCCAAAAGTGGCGGCTCAGCAAGCCAAGGATTTATTGGGAGAAATCACCATTTTCTTTATGATTGCCTACGGTTTCAGTCAGCTTTTCTCCGGAAAACTGTATGACAAAATAGGTACGCGCCGTGGTTTCTTCACTTCGGTTTTAGTTTGGGGAGCAGCCGATGCGCTGACTTCGCTGGCTCAGGGGAAAGTTACGCTTACCGGTTTCCGCATGATGCTGGGATTAGGCGAAGCCGGTCCATGGCCGGGAACTACGAAAAGTAATGCTGAGTGGTTTCCACAAAACGAACGTGCTTTTGCTCAGGGACTTTTTGGTGCAGCAGCATCAATTGGCTCTATATTAGCTCCGATTATTATATTGATGCTTTATATTTCACTAGGGTGGCGAATGACGTTCGTGGTAGTTGGTTGTTTGGGTATTTCATGGCTTATACCATGGCTTATTATCAACAAAAAAGGACCAAAAGAACACAAATGGATTACCGAAAAGGAACGTGAATATATTCTGAGCGGACAGCCGGAAGCAACCATGACAAACGACCGTGCCAAAAGCTGGGGCGAACTCCTGTCGAACCGAAAAAACTATTCGGTTATTCTGGGACGCTTCTTTCTCGATCCGATTTGGTGGATGTTCGTGACGTTTTTACCTATGTATTTGGTAGAAGAATTCAAACTGAATATAAAAGAACTTGCTTTTTCGGCATGGATTCCTTACGTGGGCGCTATGATTGGCGGATTAGCGGGCGGCTGGTTCTCGGGTTATTTAATCCGCAAAGGTGCCACTGTGGATAAAGCCCGTAAAACGGCTATGCTTACCGGTGGACTGATTATGATTCCGGCTATCATTGCTTCGGTAATGGCGGCCAATGCCGTGTTGGCAGTAATTCTAATGGCATTTGTGCTGGGAGGTTTCCAGTTCACCATTGTCAATATACAAACTTTACCCAGCGATTTCCATTGTGGAAAATCAGTAGGATCGTTGGCTGGTCTGGGTGGTGCTGCAGCTGTTTTAGGAACAATTTTAGCCATACTTTTTGCTGGAAAAATCGAAAGTTGGCCGTTGCTTTTCGGTTTATTGGCCGCTCTGGTTCCATTATCACTAATATCAATCTACCTAACAGCAGGTAAAATCGAGCAAATAAAATAATGTGCCAATTTGAAAATGATATAATTTTAAAATTTAATAGAAATATAAACCATTATGAAATTAGAAGGAAAAGTAGCCGTTATAACCGGTGGAGCACGTGATTTAGGTCGTGCAATTTCAGTAAAATTGGCTTCGGAAGGTGCAAAAGTTGTCATTAATTATTTTGACAACCCTGAAGATGCAAATGAAACATTGAAAATGGTTCAGGATTGCGGTTCTGAAGGTATTATTGTTCAGGGCGATATGACAAAAGCAGAAGATGTAAAACATGTTTTTGAGGAAGGATTGAAAGCATTTGGTTCGGAAATTCATATTTTGATAAACGTTGTTGGTGGTCTTTTTGGACGCAAATCAATTACCGAACAGGATGAAGACTGGTATTATCTACTAATGGATGTGAACATGAAAAGTTGCTGGCTTTGTACCCGCGAAGCTGTTCCACATATGCCGGCCGGTTCAGCCATAGTAAATTTCTCGTCTTTAGCAGCACGCGATGGTGGCGGACCAGGTGCTTCGCTTTATGCAACAGCCAAAGGGGCAGTGATGACCTTCACCCGTTCTATGGCCAAAGAACTCGGACAGAAAGGAATCCGCGTCAATGCTTTAGCTCCGGGAACTATTGCCACTTCGTTCCACGATCGCTTCAACACGCCTGAAAACCGCGAACGAATGAAAGGTATTTATCCACTTCGACGTGAAGGTGATGCAGGTGATATTGCAGATTTGGTGTTATTTCTCGCTTGCTCAGATTCTGATTATCTTACTGGTACAAATGTGGATATAAACGGTGGAATGTCGTTCTCCTAATTAGGGAATAATCAATACCCCTGTATCCATTAAATGAAATTTTAGAACAGAGGTATTTTGATATTCAAATACACACAAAAAATAATCTGTATTATAAAAAACCTCTACCTAAAAAGGCAGAGGTTTTTAATCGTTGTGCGCCGAGCATGACGAGTATATTTGACGGTTCAAGTCCGTTATGGGGGCTATCAGTTGCCAACCATTAGCTTAAGGCAAGGGTGTCCATCGTGAGGTGGAATCTGAAGGAAGCCGGCGGCAAATT
>Ga0209083_1001836_pt1 | contig 22326 bp, 9 predicted proteins | sample AM7aDNAmetaG_FD_184132 | JGI IMG/M metagenome (GOLD analysis project Ga0209083, IMG submission 184132) | Freshwater microbial communities from Finland to study Microbial Dark Matter (Phase II) - AM7a DNA metaG (SPAdes) (version 3) | ecosystem: Environmental > Aquatic > Freshwater > Lake ...
GTGACCACATTTTCTGCAAATAAAGAACGCTCCGTTCCACTTGATATCAGCCAAGTAGCGGAAACAGTCTTCATCTGTTGAAAATTCTTTGTAGAACTTAATTGAGTTCACACCTTTAAATTTATTTTGTTCATCCATGCTACAAAGGTAGCATTACAAAAATTATGGGCGGTCTAAACGCCTATACCAGTAAATGTATTTGTTGGTGCCAGTGGCTTAACCGGAATTTCGAGTTTCATTTCGTTCCACTCAACTTTAAGTATGCCATCTTTTTCTGAAGTATTTGTCTTTTTCATCACCGGGTTTTGACCAACCGGATCAATCGAAAAGGTAAACCCGGCTACCGCCCTGGTGATTTTGGTCAGATCGAATTCTGTTTCCATTCCTGAATAGAATACAAAATCAAGCCAACTGGTTTTTCCATCTCCACCCTTTTCCCAGTGGCCTTTCAGACCATTCAATTCTGCGGAATACAACTGAATGGAAAATTGCATCTGATCAATAGCAAAATTGAATGGATCATTGGTGGAGGTTGGGATTGTAAGTACTTCGGTATTGGCAATATTTCCAAATTCGAAACGCAAACGAAGGTCTTTCGCCTTGAATTTTCCATCTTTAAGACGATCGATGCTGATGTGTTTGTCGCCACCGTTGGAGACAAAATTAAGACCTGCTAGGACTCTATTTCCTTGCTGTTGACAGAATAGGGTGGCAGAACTAAAGTCGTAATCGTCGTGCATAAACCTTACCTGAAGGTATTTTGGAGACTGAACCGAGCCCCAGTACAACAGGAATGGACGGCGCTGGTTCCACAAACTGGATCGATTGGCTGTTGAAAGTGCATAGTCCTTGTTCAGATAGCAGGTACCCAAAGTTTGTGGTTCCAGTTTTTCGAACACATCTTTTTCAATCCGCGGATATTCGGGCGAAAGGAAATAGTGCATCAGGTATTCCGGAATCTGGTGTTTGATTTTTACATCGCTACGTTTTTCTTCTATTCCGACATCAATTCTTCCATTCGAAGCTTCTTTCAAAATCGAATAGAATGTTGGTTTTACAAGTGTGCTGTACGATCGGCTGTGCGGTCCGGCCCACTGACCGCTTGGCTGATGGTAGTGCCTTGCAATGGTTTGCCATCCAATGGAATACAATGAATCAATTTGTTGCTTGGCAACAGGTTCGATGATGTGGCTTTTCATGCGGAACAGTTCATCCAGAGCAACGATGGTATAGGTCGGACTGTTGTATTCAGTGAACCCGCCTTTGTCGAGTGTGTAATCGTAAAATGATTTCAACCTGTTCTGAGTGTAGGTTTTCATCCCAGGCAGTTCAAACAAATGTGAAACCATGTAGGTCACATAGGTTCCCATGATGGCAATGTTGGTGTAGCTGGGGGTTACGTTTCGCTTCTGAATTGATTTTGCTGCCAGAATCAAGGCATTTTTAATTTTGGGTTTCAGCCCGGCAGGAATCTGATTTTCATGTCCCATCCAGACATCCAGCAAACTAACTGCATTAAAATCGGCCCAGTTAAAGTCGATGGGTGATTTTTTGGTGGACAATGGCTCCTCCATGTAATAGGGCCATACACCACACGATTTGGAAGTAGTATCCTGATCCTGCAAAGTAATTGTTTTTTCAATCACATCGAAAGCCCTTTGCGTATATTGTTCCTCACCAAGATCCAATAAAAGAACGGCATACGAAAATGAGGAACGGACCTGATGGAAAACTCCGACTGTGGCATCGGTGTGATAGTTGTATCCGTTCAGTTTTGAGGTGAGCATCTTCATCTCAGGGTCATACACTTCGTGCATTCCTTTCAGTGATTCATCGACGATTTTCTTCTCCTCAGGAGAGAGCTGCACTTTTTGATATTGAATGTGTTCGTCGCGGTAACCGGATTTCGAACATGAAAGCAGAAGGAGACAAATCAAACAGGAGAGTGAAAATTTAACATTCATAATTTTTGATTATATTGGCGTTAATGCTTTATTTACTGAATCTTAATCTCATTTGAAGATATATTCTTATCCAAAACATAAGGCTTGTTCACATTTCTGAAGTCGTTCGAAAGCATGAATACATCTCCGCTTTTTTTCCCTTCCAACTTCAGAAAAGCCGTTGTTTTGCTTAAGGATCGGCAATTGCTGATCAACACATTTTTGGTATTCACCATTCGGACTATGGCTTCTGTTTCCTTGTCAACCTCCGCACTAACGTTGACAAGTTCCAGGTTTTCAACATCTTCGGTTACAATTGCCGGACGAAAATCCTGACCCGCCAGTTTAAACCGGACATTATTAAAAACTATTCCTTTGGCATGACGGACATATGCCCCATAAGATGGCAAGATACCAAAGAAATGTTGCTCCGGATACATATCTTCATTTTCAGGTACTTTATTTAAAGCATGTTCCTTACTGCCTCCGCCCGGATAAATCAGTTGTATGTCATTGAATGTTACATCTTCAATGTAATGCCCGGGAATACCAGTAATCAGAATACCCAGCACTGCCATTTTATCCCAGGCCACTCTCAACATGGAATCCTGAATATCAACGGTTTTCATGGTTGCAGTAATTCCTGAAATCCGGATGTTTCGCATGATGCCAACCGGTGAAAGTGGTAGTGCTGTTTGGTGATAGGCTTCAAATCCATTGAGTTGCACTTTCCTTCCCATATTTCCCAGGCGCATAAAAATAGGCCCTTCGACGTTGTGCATGGTAATGTTAGAAATGTTGATGTCTTCGACAATTCCGCCATCAACAGCCATAAATTTAATCGCATCCTGTGCACAATCGTAGATCGTACAGTTGGATACTGAAATATTTTGAAATCCTGCAGCAGAGGGTGTCCCAAATTTTATTGCCGCGCAATTGCTTCGTAAAATACAGTTGGTGACCACTACATTTTCCACCGGCAACCCTTCGATACTACTCTTGAAGCAAATGGCATCGTCATCACTGTAAATGGACGAGTTGGAAATAAAAACAGTTTTACAGGATTCGATATCAATACCATCATTGTTCGGCCTCACATGAGAATCAAGCCGCAACTGATCAATGAATACAGATTCACAGCCAATTAAATGAACGCCCCAACTTGGCGAGTTTTTAACCTCGACATTTTTGATGTTGATGTTATTGCATCCAATCATTTCGATTAATCTGGGCCGCGGAGGATAAACCTTCTTCGCGACAGCTTCTCCCCTGAACACGGGTATGGATTCCTGTCGTGACATCGCCTCAAAAAACTGTCCCTGGCCGTCAATCGTTCCCTGACCGGTAATGGCGATATTTTTTGAACCAAATGCATAAATCAATGCCTGTCCTTTCGGATTCACATACCTGTTTTTTTCTGCTTTAAAAGAGTCACTTAACGTATAATCAGACAGATTTGGACTACCGAGCAATACAGCATCAGCCTCCAGATGAATTGTGACATTGGTCTTTAGTACGATGGTACCAATCAGGTAAATCCCTTTTGGGAAGTTCACCGTTCCCCCTCCCATATGATAACAGCTATCAATGGCCGACTGTATCTTTTTGGTATTCAAGGTCGTGCCATCATTAACGGCTCCAAATTGCCTGATGTTGATATTGATACCAGCCCGGGCTCCTAATTGGAACAAAAGAAACAAGAAAAATGTTAATTTGACTTTTAGGTTCATGACCGAGATTTTTATATTAGGAGATACACATGAATTTTAATGTAATGGGGTACTATTTCAAAACGAGTGAGACCTTCTCGGAATATGGTTTTGTGAGTGCCTTAACCTGCAAGCCATTCCACGTCAAATTCATGTAACCCTCTGATTCCTGAATTTTTACAGGAGATGACTGCCTGGTTATAGCGTCATTTATGGACACCAAAAATCCGATAACGGCTTCATTGATCTTTTCAAAATTAAATTCCTTCTCAGCTCCTGAATAGATCCCAAAATCGATCCACTTGTTCTTTTCATCGCCACCAACGGACAGGTTACCGTTAGTATTCCCGAATTTCACAACAGACAGTTCGATCCTGAAATTCACCTTGCCTGAAGTACCAGTTACCACCCTACTTTTTAGGTTGGTGGGCGCAAAACTGATGCTGCTTAAATCACCAGTGAACTCGAACCTCAAACGCAGATCAGTGGCTTTAATTGTGCCATTTTTGATCACATCAATGGTAACATGCTTGTCGCCGCCGTTGGTGGTGAAATTGATGGCTCCCAAAACATGGGTCGAATCCTGAGAACAGAAAATATTTGCCGAAGCGTAATCGTACATGTCGTGCAGAAACCTGACCTGCATGGAGACTGGTTTTTGAGGCGTTCCCCAATAGGCAATCAATGGCCTACGCTGGTTCCACAAACACGACTGGTTGGCCGAGGACAAGACAAAGTCTTTCGTCAAATAAGATTTGCCGATGATCTCTTTGGTTGTGATCCAAACCCCTTTGTCGCTTTCCTGATAAGAGACCATTGGATTCAATTCAATCTTTTGTCCGCCACGGATAAAGGTGTCGATTTCCATACGCGGTAGTTTTGGTGTGGTAAAGTAGGGTAGCAGGTTCTCAGGAATCCGGTGTTTTAAAATTGGATTCTGGTCTTTGGAATATCCACCTGAAATTTCAGGGTTGACCAACCCATTTGATGAAGCATAGAGCCAGTTGTAGGTAGCAGGAGCCAACAAGACACTGTATGCCCTTCCGTGAGTACCGGACCATTGTGCCGATGGCTGGTGATAATGCCTTGCAATGATGCTCCAACCAGTATTGTAAATGAAATCCAACTTAGCTTTATCCTCTTGATTGATAACATGTTCCTTTAGACGTAACACTTCATCTAAAGACAATTTGAAATAGGTAGGGCTGTTGTACTCAAGGAACCCTTTGTTCAGGAGTGTACAGTCGTAGAAAGATTTCAGTCGGCCACGGGCATAAACCATCAGATCGGGATCGTTGTACATATCGGCTGTCATGTAGCAAACATACAATCCCATCAGAGAAATATTGGTATAATCGGGTCTTACATCCCGCATCTTTATTTCTTTGGCAGCAAGTAAAAGCGCGTGTTTAGTTTTCTCCTTCAGGTCTGAAGGCAGGATGTCGTTGTGGTTGTTAATGATGCTGATGATCGGTACAGCGCAGAAATCGGCCCAGTTGCGGTCGGCCGGTGACTTTTTTGTTGCGAGAGGTTCTTCGAGCGTGTAAGGAAAAACACCACAGGTTTTTGAAGCGGGGTTTTGGTCCTGAAGGGCGATTACGGCGCGCAGCACATCAAAAGCACGTTCCCTGAATTCTGGTTTCCGCGAATCGAGCAGGGCTACGGCATAGTTCAATGATCCCATTGTGCTATGGACTTTGGTTTCCTGCTTCACATCGGAATGGTAATGAACAGATTGAGTTGACCAGACCAGATGAACATCAGGGTCATATTTCGGATCGGTTTTTTCGATTTCCTTTAACACCTCTTCAATCTCCTGTGCGGTAAGTTTTACAGGTTGGAGAATGGTGTTTTTCTGCTGACCAGATACAAATACTGAGATCAGGAGCAAGAGAAACAAAGGGATCAGATTGTTCATCTATTTAAAATTAGTAAAGTTAATCTATTATAATTCAATTATATATGTATTATTAAGGCTATTTCTTTGTGATCTTAGTGGCTTTCCCGAAAAATCGGGACAAGTTGTGACCTATTTCTTTTCCGCCATTAAGACACCAAGACTCAAAGTTTCACAAAGATCCATAAGATCCCATTTCAGCTAATTAACTATTGATTCTACCATATTAATGTATTTATTGAGGCGGCCTGAATGGTCAGGCTTGTTCGCCGGTTATTGATCCGGATTTTGATTTCCTTGTTTTGGTCGGTACTGTTCAAGACCTGCAATATGACCTTGTTCTCAGGACTTAAAAATGCAATAACCCGAATCCCTTCCATGTTTTCGTAGGTTCCGATACGGATAGAACCCGGACGGACGTACCTGCTGAAATGGGAGAGGTAGTAATAGAGGGCTGTGTAATGAATGGATTTGTCTGTCCGATTCACAACTACCACAGGTTGTTGTGCATTTGGTTCGGGATCGCCGTGCACTTCGGAAACCAACCAGGGACCTCCTTTTTCGTCCAGAACCATATTCCAGTAGATCCAGCCCGAAACTCCCGATTCGAGGTCAGAGATGATTTCGTTTCCCCAAAAATCGCCATCTGCATAATCGTAGTTCGGCAGAGGTTTCGTTTTGGGATATCCACAAACATAAGCATGACAAACTTCTGTCATCCAGATTGGATATTGGGGATAATTCTGCCTTAATTGTGCGATTTTATCAAAGTTGCGGCCATAATCATATCCATGAAAGGCAAGTCCCCCAATGTATTGGGCAGTCTTTTTGTTTTGTAGGACCTGCGGAAAATAATTCCACCCATACAAACGGTGATTGGATTCACACATTTGAATCTTCGTATCAACCTGGTTTTCTTTGAAGAGAGGCCCAACGTGGTCGGAAAGCAACGTTGCAATTTTTGAATAGTTGATTTTGGTATAGATGCCCGGTTCGTTAAAAAGACTAAGGTAATCGATTTTTACACCTTGCTTTTTATACTCCTGAATATAACGCAAATAGTATTTTGCCAATGCCGGGAAGTACTTTTCATCGACATCCTGTTTCGATTGTTCGTTGGCATTGGTGAGCATCCAATCGGGAGGGTAATCCATGGGCGACTGAATCTGGAATTTTCCGTATTTACGTGCTTCTTTGATGTAAGAGATTAACCCATTGGGCTTTAAATCCCTTTCGATACTGAAGTTTTTCATTTCCAGATCATCGGGAGTGTCGTTATAAGAATACCATCCGCCCGCCGACATAAAATCGTTTCCGGCAATTGGGGATTTCATGACCGAAAAACCTGCTCCATGTATTGTGTCAAACAAGGATTCAAAGAGCATTTGTTTCTTCTTGATATCCAAAGAATTGGCGCAAATCATCCCGGCTTCCAGGAATGAAGCCCCAAAACCGTCCATCTTTTGGAACTTCCATTCGGGTTGAACGAGGATTTCATTTTTGTCAAGGGCAAGCATGGGATCTTTCGAAAGTACAGGATTCACATCAAAATCGACCTTTTCCTTAATGGCCAAACGGTCACCTGCTGCAGAAGTAGAGATTACTTTAATTTGTTGTGAATAAGCAATTTCTGATAAAAGTAATACACCCAAAATCAAAATATTACCGAATGTTTTCAATGGCTTGTACTTTAATATTTCAAAGGTAGCTATTTAATTGATTGCAATTTAAACATTTCGATGCCGGCAAACAACACTGCAAACAATCCATGGGTGTCGTTGTCGTAGAACGGACGGTTCATGTAATAATTCACATCTTCGGAACACATGGTGCCATAGCAGATGTTGTGGACTGTCCCGTCGGGTTCGATCTGGGTTTTTATCGCTTCCCAACCTTTTAAGACGAATGGTTTGTATTTCTTTTCGTTAAGCCATCCATTTGTGATGCCACGTGCAATGGCCATCGTAAAGATAGCAGTTCCGGAGACTTCCTCACGAGAATCAGGTCGATCAAGCACTTGCAACCAGAAACCATTCTGATTCTGTAACTTAACCAATGAATCGACATGCTTGCGGTAATGTTCAAGTATCGGCTTGTAATTCGGATGGTTCTTTGGAAGCACCATCAATACTTCCGACATTGCCCAGATTCCCCATCCGTTGGCCCGTGACCAATGTGGAAGTTTTACATCCCTCCCGGAATATTTGGCATGCATATAGAGATTGGCTTCCTTGTCCCAAACCTGTTCGTTGAATTTAACAGCCTGATTGGCTGCATCATCTAAATATAATTTCTTTTCTTCGGGTGTAGAAGCATATTGGGATGCCTGTACAAGGAATGGAATTCCCATGAACATGTCGTCAACCCATGTGGTGTATTTTTCGGGTGTAAGCCGGGTATAGATATTCGATCCCGGAAAACGCACCTGTCCGTCTTTGGCATATTTGAGCATCCTGCCAATGTATTTTTCGTATGCCTCCCTGTTGCTAAATGTTGGATCTTTCCGGAGTTTATAAATAAACGGAAGTGCCGGGGCAAGCGTGAAATCGAGCAATGGCGAAAACAGATACCCATTGTTTGCGGAGTTGACTGCCCGTAAAGTCTTTACTTGATAGTTGATAAACGGGGAATTGTTGATCTGGAAATCACAAAAGTTTGTGGCGTACTGGTTGTATTTTGTTTCTCCTGTTACTTCCTTCAATTGCTGCATTGCCCATGCCACTCCGCCATTGTGGTAATTCCAAGTGTAATTGGTTCCCCACGGTTTCGGATCGATCAATTCGCCAAGCACCTCCAATTTTGGGATTGTCCAGGTAATCGGGTTGTCAATTCCCTGATACATTTTACCAAAGATCAGTTCCTTTTCCATCGGGTAGGACATGTCTATTCCCTTTCCATCGGCATTGGCAAACGGCCCGATTACAAGCCAGTTGGTCAATGCTGCAATTTTTGGGTCAACATCGGGAACTGTTTTAAGACCGATCTCCGGATAATTTCCAGAATCGGAAACAACAGCGCCTTTTAAACTCGGAGGTTGAAGATAGACCACCCATTCGTCACCAAAGGTTTCCGACTTGATCAGCAAACTGTTCGCCCCTTTTTTCAATTGTACATTGAAGTGTCCGGCCATTTCAACACTCCGTTCCTCAAATTTAAGTTCAGGTTTTTGCTTTCCGCGTTTAACATAAACGGATTCACCGTTACACCAGATTTTGCAGCCATCGTTATGGGCGGTTTGTATTGTCAACTCCATATCTCCTTTTACGCTCAGATTCGTATAGGCATAAGCCAAAGCGGGTTGAAAAGTTCCAAACGTCCTGCCAAAATCCACAAATTGTATGCCATTGAATAACTGATTGTTATCGGGAATTGCCAACCCGAACCTGAAAGGGGTATCGCGGATCAGTTTGTCACCGATCAGCTGAACGACCTTCAGTGGGTCGGTCATTGCCGACACATTTCGCTGAGCTTTCAGATTTAAAAAAGGCATCAAAATCATTAGAAGGCAAAATAATTTGGTCAATTTCATTTCCATATATTTCTAATTATTTCCTGAATTTCTAATTTCTAATTTCTAATTGTTTATTTCCCGAATTTCATTTCTTTACTTTCCCCAGGTTGTAAATTGATAATCAAACAATTGTAAAGAGCGTTTTCTCCCAAAGGAATTTTTGCCTGAACTGAAGATTCCACAAAGACTTTTACTTTAGCTATTGCTTTTGTGGGATTTGAAAATTTCACGGTCAATGACTTGGTGTTATCCCTGGTGATTTGTGTTTCAACATGATCAATTGCGAATACAAACGATTTGTCAGGTTGGATATAAACACCTGGCAATTCAATATAAGATAACATCAGGGAGGTTTCGGCCCAAGTTGAACCGTACATGAGTTCGCCAATCCCTTCAAGCCAGTCGGTGGTGCTGACCCTTTCCGACATCCACCCGATTTTCATCTTATCAATCGGATGGAGCGGATGTGACAGATATTGGGGCATCGTAGCAGCAATTTCGTGTAAAAGCTGAAGGTATTGAATTTTACCGGTTGCCCTGAAAAGCCTCCATAACGCAATACCTGAATGGGTGCAAATACCGGGAGCCCCATGTTTGTTCTGCGTATTGGCGCCCACAGTTCCGGTTGTTTGAACGCCGAGTTTTCCAAGAGTCGAATTTGTTGGAAAAACGTAATCATAGGGCATGACCCAGGTTGTAAATTGATTGGCCATCTCCTCCGCCCTGACAAGCCATTTTTTATCTTGTGTTGATTCATAAAGGAGCATAAACGATTCGAGCATGGCATACGAAGATTCGCTGTCGGGATTTTGCATGGCATCGCCCGGACCACCACATGTAATCCCTTTCTTAATGTAATTTTTATAATAATTTTCAGCTGAAGCTAACGCAATACGCTGATATTTCTGATTTTTAAAATAGCCGGCAGCCAAAACCAACGCAGCCGGAACAATGGCACCACTGGTTGAACCACCTACCACAACATCGCCCGTGTTGCTATCAACAAAATTCCCAAACTGCCCCCATTTGTCCCAAAGTTTCACAAATGCATCAGCGACGGTCTGTGCCCCTTTTTTCCATTCAGGCTTAACGGGGATATTTTGTTTCTCCATCAGCACCAGTTGTTTGACAATGTAATACAAGGCATCACCGCTTTTGCGGATCAGGTGCCAATCTTTTGTATTGGGTTTGCGGATATCGCCACCATACCATTTGGTCCCCTTCTCACCAGAATCCCAGAAGAAACCTGAAGGGGAAATCCCGTTCGGGAATAACCAATCGAAATTCCGGATCACATGACTCCTGCTCATTTCATTTCCTGCAAAGAGCAAAGGATAGGTCGAAATCATTCCGCCCGTCCAACCAATTTGCCAATCCTGAAGGAAATTCTCGCGCATTCCCACCGAATAGTAACCATGTTCGTTCTCCCAGTTCTGTTCGTTAAACTTGTTTTCCTGAACTTCAAAACAAGCTGAAAATGGGATCGTTGGCCTGATCCTGGTTTCACCAACCAGATCCTTGCGGATTTCGGCAAAGCGGTCGTACAATCCCTGAATATCAGGTGAGTGAAACGAATACAGCCTGAATTTTAACGTGATTTCGTCACCTTCTTTAAAGTCAGGGGCTTTGTCTTTTGATGCTGCCTGATTATCTGCAATCGTATATTGGTAATTCTCCCTGACTACCGGAACGGTCAGACTGATCACCGCAGTTTTACGGTCACGCGATTCTTCGATGCTGATTCCGGTATCGCCAAATTTCGTAGCCTGATGGGTGAGCAACCAAAAGCCTGTTTTGGAAGTGTCGGATTGAAAGCCAATTGCGGGAACGCTCATCGAACCCGACCGCTCCTGAATTCTTGATGGGCCATCGTTTATGTTGAGACGTGGCACATCTGAAATAATCATCGGCTTATCGGGACCAATATCGCGCGAGTCCAATAGTTTCGGAGAATAGCGGATCCGGCGTGATTCGAACCGGTTGCCATTATAGGCTGCAGCCGGTAAAAGTACATAATTCGATTTCGACCAGTTGGCGAAGGTAAAATCGATGGAGATACTTGTTTGAGGAGCAGCACCTTTCTTTAAAGCAAAATGGTATTCAACTTCAAGCGCATCTGGCCGGTCAATAGGAACACTCGTCTGACGATCAATACTCCATATTCCTGATTGAAAGGTTATTTCCTGCTTTGGGGTCGATCCATTGACCAGCACGAGAAGGGTCTCTTCCGGCCGGTTATAAAAATCATAGTTATGACGGGTAAACCGGAGCGAGGCTTTCCCATCGATCTGCTTTAGCCATGAACCAGGATCGTTAGGATTCTGTCCGAAACCACTCAGTAACAGTCCCAAAATCAGATAAATACTTGCCCCAAATTTCTTAACCATATTCTAATTTCTTTCTTCTGATTTCTTTGCGTTCTCCGCGGTCTTTGCGCGAAACTTTTTTTATGTCTCGCAAAGCACGCCAGATTTCGCAAAGGTTTTTGACCATTTTTCTTTGCGATCATTGCGGGCTTTGCGTGATTTTTTTTTGTGTCTCGCAAAGTACGCAAGGTTACGCAAAGATTTGTTTTATATCCCTTTAGCCCAATCTGGTTTCTTTGATCGTTGTTTCGCCAACCACCCTGGAATATCCCCAAAAGGATAACCTGCATCGGGAACAAACAAGCCAATCTCTCCCTGCGAACGATTAAAATCAATTTCTTTACCACATAAACTTAAAAGTGTTTTTTCCGATCTGCTCACATTTACCGCTTCCAGGTCATCGCCATAGGTTGGGCGAGCGCCTTTAAATACAATCCTATCATCACCAACCCTTACGCCGCCAGCTATTTGTTCAATGACCGGTGGTTCCGAACCAGGATATAGCACTGTGATCATCTCACCAAACTGACCAGAAATTTCAAGCCGGATTCCTTTTGTTGCTTCATGCCCACCATTGTCGTGCGACCAATCAAAGTTTTTCATTGTAAATTCAGGATGGTTGCAGTAAACTGTAAGCTTTCCAAAATCAATCAGTTCACCCTTCCGGACCGGAGAATTGCCATAAGTATGCAAGCAGAATGCTGCACTTAGATGCCGGTTGGCCCAATATTGATCCCGGAAAACAAAATAGTCCTGCCGACCATTTTTTACAAAGACAACTGTTCGCCTGTAAGTCAATGGCTTTGAAAATTGCAATTGAGGGTAACTCGCATCCCAGGCTTCGGGAGGCAATGGCAGTACTTCCCTTAAACGCCTGCCCTCCACTTCCCCGACAGCGATGTCCACCTGATCGGATGTTTTCACAGCCAACAAATGCTCGTAACCATCCATGTTCGCATAAGGTATCCCATCGGTAAAAAATGCGAGCCGGTTGTGCATGTGTTCCTGACCGGCACGCGGATGGTAACTGCAATGATGGTCAACCACCAACGGACGGCCATTGGCACAATAATGAAATGCAAGCTGATCCCCATGGTAATGACATCGGTTGGGACCACTTTTAAAGCTTAGGTAGGTTTCGTTTTCAGTTCCTGGTCTGTTGGTAAAAATCACACCAAAGCCGGGCAACTCTTCCGTTTGCCAATTCTTCAACACATTCACATCAACTATTACCTCTGGCATACCGGAATTGCCAGCCCGGTCGGGATGGGAATCACCGACAGGTGAACCCCGACGAATTTTTCCATCAGGATAACTCATTCGTTGATAGCATTTTTCAGATGCCTCAAGTCGGGGATTTATAAATCTCATATCGAAATTCAAGTGCTTTTCGCCCATGGCCACAATTTCGCGCCACAGCGACATCCCATAATGGCTGTATCCAGGACATTCCTGTCCGGCACCACCTGGTAACGTGACCGAATGATAAAGATCTTCCCTGAACTTATATTCGGCCAGTTTCCTGAACCTTTCAAACTGAGGGTGATCTTTCAGATTGGTTGCCAATGCAATCGGGACAAGGTTGTAATCGGTAAAAAAATTAGGATTTTCAGGTGAAAAATGATTCCAATAGCTCCCGAAACAATCGGGATGGATCAGTGTCTGAAAGCGGATCAAAGTTGTTTCATCGGCAGGATTACCTGCATTTTTCAACGCAGCTTTACCAATCTGCCTGATTGTATGGGTTGGATTGGTCTGCTCTGAATCATAGGGATTTACACTCCACCATTTCGTAGCCTTTCCGGGCCAGTCCAACACATACTCATGGTTGATTTTGTCAAGGTTTTCCCAGATATTTTTACGGATATATTCAGTATCAACAGGGATCAAAGATGGGGCAAGCCACCAAAGCCGTTGACCTCTCCAGGTTGAACAGCGGATACCTGCATAATCTCCTTCAGGTTTCACAACACATTGGAGGTGATTGTCGTGTGGCCATTCCCATTGACTTGCCTTTACTGCGACTGCACTTAAATGCAGGCTTCCATCAGTAACTGCAAACGCCCAGCCATCCTTAAAATGTTGGTTCCACCGGGGGATCAGGTTAATGTATAATTCTGGGGAATAGCAAACATTTTTGATCGGCAACAATGGGCGGTCCATTGGGGGGACTTCAATTGCACTATCACCACCAGGACCAGGATTGAATTGTTTACTGATGCCAATATTGGGCGACCAGCCATCGCTCATCACGAATTCCCAATAATCATCCTGACCCATTTCATGTCGTTCAAAGATTGATACATGTTTCCATTCAGGAGCAAGCTTAATCTCAAATTCTGCAAATGGAGGAATCCCTTTGTTATCGTATGCCTCAGCTTCAAAGTCGTAACGTAGTCGGAACTTCGCGAAAAGTGTCCCGTCGCCAACTACGGTAACCGAATATTTTTTAAGTTTTTTATTTGTCTTCCAGAAACCGGTTCCTACAAATTGACCATTAGCCAGTTTGATGGAATGAATCGGGGAAGGGATATTTGATTTGGCTTTGACAGGAATTTTTATGCAAATATGTCCATTTTCAATAAGATAGCAATTGTCATTTTTTTGAAGGATTACTTTTTTTGAAAATTTCTTTGGAACGCCGGGTGCTGCTTCAAAATGATAACTCGAATTTGGGGCAAAACTGGTACACACCCACAAATGTTGTTTTCCGTTAATTTCTTCAATCTGGTAAGGTGTTTCGGTATTTTCTTGTTTTACGATGAATGATCCGGCAGGACCCGGTACCGGGGTTTTCAATCGCACCAGTTCATTCTGAAAATCAAAGGAAGTTGGATTGGATAAGAACCCATCGGAGAAACCATTGCTTTCAGGAGCAGCACCTAAGCTTAAAGAGGGTAAGATGGCAATTCCCGAAGCCGTAATTCCCAACCTACGCACAAAAGCGCGACGGTTCAGAGTTTGCAATCGTTTGGACGGGTTCATCGATGATGAGAGATTTGTTCGTTTATAGGATTGTGTTGACCGCTTTCAGGGCTCCTGAGCTTTCTATTTTATTCATGCCAGAGGCTGTCCCAAAAGGCTTTTTTAACGCAAAGTACGCCAAGGTATCGCAAGGGTCGCAAAGTTAATTGCCATTATTTTAAATCTTTGCGATCCTTGCGGTTTTATCTTTGCGATCCGCGATGAGAAATAAAAAAATAAATAGGAATATATTGAAATACGATCATCATTGAAGCTCGTGCAGCTAGCCAGCCGCCTGTTGCCAATTGCTAGCCGCCAGCCGCAAATCTTGTTCTGTTAAAAAGAAAGGTTACCCAAATTTGAATAACCTTTCATTTTTCATCGGACTAAATTAGATTTTTGGATTGAAATCTGTTTCGCTGAGCGGGATTGGATAGAAGAAATTTGGATATGGGGCGGCAACATCTGCACCTGTACGATCGCCAGGACCAATCGGTTTCTTGAACATCTGCAACCAGATCACACGGTCGCCCTCGAATGACATCTCCTTTATCCATTCCTGGTCAATTAAATCCCAGGTAGCCTGAGCATCGGTAAGAGGTACATAAGCACCACTTTTTGCTACATCCCATGCGCGTTGGCGTACAAGGTTCAAATCAGCAGCCTGACCCCCTTTGTTTGTGACCTGCTTTAAGGCAGCACGCCACAAATACAATTCTGCAGAGCGGATGATCGGGAGGTTCTGAGGAGCAGCAGTTTTTGACTGTCCAACCAAAGGAACCCTGAAATACTTCTTGCTCATGTAAACCGGGTCCGCTTTGCCAACCCTGCCTTCAAAGGCGCGGTTCACAAGATAGGTATAGTTGTATTTGGTTGTTGAAGGCAAGGTATTGTCATAACCTTCCCAGCGGTGGAACAGTTTTGCGCGTTTGTCATTGGCCCAACTTGCAGGAATGGAATTGTCATCAGCCATCATACCAACTCGTTTAACCGTCTTGGTATTGAGGGACCAGATCCACCAATCGCGCCAGTCGTCAACATTGGGGAAGATCACATTGTCGAAATAATGGAACATCAGATTGTGCCTGAAATTGGTAGCAAGGTTGATGTCGGCATAGAAACCGTACCAAACCACTTCGGTGCTTGTCCAGGCGGCTGTTGCATTGTTGTTGATCCAGTTGGTTTCGGGGTCAACTTCGAGTGTACGTGGTGCAGATGAGTCATTTAGCACGCCATCCAGTTCGGCCAATGCTTCTGTGTATTTGCCCATCAGCATCAACGTTCGTGCAAGGTATGCGCCAGCTGCATGTTTCGAGGCCCTTCCGAATTTATAGGCATTGTTCATGCCGGTTTCCCATTTTAACGGAAGAAGTGCTTTTGCATCGGTGAAATCTTTAACAATCTGATCATAAATTAGTTTCGTTGAAACAGGGGTATTGTCCAATGCCAGATCCAGCACTGTAGGGGTTACAAGTCGTAACGTAAGCAATTTGGTGTCGTTGGCACCCGTTGGATCGTATGCAGGTGCATACCAGGTTACCAGATGATAATAAGCCAAAGCCCTTAAGAACAGTGCTTCACCTTGTATCCTTGCGATATTCTTTGTTTTATCAATTTCGGAAGCATTGGGAAAAGGATTCTTAGCGATGAAATCGAGTATGTTATTGCAATACAGGATCACAGAATAACAGATTGCATATTTATCAGTCTGGGTAATCCTTTGTTGGAAATCCCTCGAATAGGTAACATTTGAGTTCCATCCACCATTTACGCTGATTTCCCTTACGATGTCACTTTGTCCAAAATGTACAAAAGGCATAAAGTTCCAGCAAGCACTTTCATTCTGGACTATTGTAAGGCGATATGCATTGGCGATTCCCATCTCCATGTCCGGAATTGTTTTCCACGAAGTTACCGGAGGAGCATCCAATGTAAAGAAATCCTGATTATTGCATCCGGCAACGGTAAGTAACAAAGTCAAAGCAATCACTGACACCAACTTTGTTGTTTTAAGGCCATTTAATATCTTCATGATCATTCAAATTTTAAAATTTCAATTAAAAAGTGACCGTAACACCGGCACTAAATGTCTTAACCGATGGTAAGATGGATGGGTTTGCCCCTGTTTCAGGGTCAAAACCTGTGTAATTGGTGAAAGTCAACAAGTTGGTGGCAGAGCCATATACTTTCAGGTTTTCCATGTACATTTTGGCAGCCAATTTTTTTGGAATATTATATCCAATGGTTAAAGATTTTAGGCGCAAATAGTCCCCTTTTTCGAGGTATTTGGTTAATTGACGTGCTCCGTTTTTGTCATAAGTTTCTTTTGCGGTTGGATTCACCAGATTGTTAATGTCCGGATTTTTCCACCAGCCAGTAAGATTGGTATTTGGATCGATAGCGTTCAAATCCCAGGCAGTCGTGGCAGGAGCAAATCCTTCCATAAACAAGAGGGGATATTTGGCATCGGTCTGACCGGGTGTCGTCCATGACTTGGTCAACAAATCTGTTTTTTTCATCCAGTAACCATTTGAAGGAGCTGTCCACTCTTTTTCCCTGGAGTTATAAATGTAGTTGCCTCCTGAGAAAGTGAAGAAAATACCCAATTCAAAGCCCTTGTATGAGAATGTGTTGTCTATACCTCCGTAGAAAGTAGGAATACTCGATTTGTCAGTTAAAACCACTTCATTCAATGTTGAATTGGTATCTGTGAAAGGTATTTTGCGACCTGTGCGTACAAAAGCTCCTGTTGCGTTGTATTTGGCCTGGTCAATTTCCCAGATCATATGTACACCACGCTGCGGATCTATGCCTGCATATTCACTCATTTTGAAGAGTCCCAAACGCCCTCCCTTGTAGAGTACACTGCCTTTCTGGCGTTCCATCTCAGGAGTTAAACTCAGAATTTTATTTTTATTGGTCGAGAAGTTAAACGATGTATTCCATTTAAAATCGTTTTTGTCAATATTGACCGAATTGACACTGAATTCCCAACCCCAGTTTTTCATATCTCCTACATTTCCATAGACGCTACCAATGGCAGCTGAAGGTGGAGTTGATATTTGAAGCAACATATCTGAGACTTTCTGCATATAATAAGCGACTGAACCTGTAATGCGGTTATTCAACAGTCCAAAATCGAAACCGACATCGTAACTGTTTGTTGTTTCCCAGGTGATTGCACTGTTTCCTATCGAAATTGCAGTTCCTGCACTCATGATATCAGCAGTGCCATAACGGTAGGATGAACTGTTGATCAACGTGTTGATATTCTTGCTGCCTGGGATGGATTGATTTCCTGTTTGACCAAAACTACCACGTAGTTTCAACATGTTAACGGTTTTTTTAATTGGCGCGAAGAATTTTTCATCCGAAATAAGCCAACCGGCAGAGAGGGCCGCAAAATTACCCCAACGAACATCGCTTGAAAAGGCAGATGAACCATCACGGCGCATACTTACACCAAGCATATATTTGCTCAAATAATTGTAATTGGCACGACCAAAATAGGATCTGATATACCTTTCATCTCCTGTATATCCCTGCTCTGTATCTTTTATTCCAGGGGATGTACTACCCAGCTCCTGATTGTATCCGACCGGATTCCGACCTTCCATTTCACGGGTATATTGACTGGTCAACTGGGATTCTGTTCCGGCAACCGCGTTGATGCTATGTTTCCCATTAAATGTGGTATTGTATTTTAGAAATGCATTGTAATTGTAAGAATTTCTGGTAATTGCCCCCTCATATACATAAGTCTGTCCTGAATTTAACACAGTACCTGAGATCCAGTTTGTAGCATTATCCTGAATGATATCCGTTGCAGCTTCCCCGCGAACAGATAAACCTTTGACTTTGGCAATATCAAACTCGGCATAGATATTTGCCAATGCACGGTAGGTTTTTTTGTTATCAAGCATCAGATCGCGTCTTGAAATAACTGCCAGGTTTCCTGCACCCGGGTTCCAATATCCGGAAGGATTTGTAGCATCAAGGACCGGATACCAGGGCAATTCACCCATAATCGCAGAACCAAAACCTCCCACATTACCAGTTGAATAACCAGGATTCGCATTGTCTGTTTTATTTCTGAAGTTATTGGTAAACATCAAATTAAGTTTAGCCCCTGTCTTGAAATTCTTGACAGGTTCCAAATCAACATTAATACGACCAGTTAAACGGTCGAAATCGTTCCCAACGTTAACGGCTTTGTCGGAGCGATAACCAAATGAAGCGAAAATGGTCCCTTTTTCAAGTCCTTGCGTATATGAAAAATTGGCATCCTTGTAACTTCCTTTTCTCAAAACGTAATCAAACCAGTTCGTATTGACGAGTAAAGCATCTGCACGGCTGATTGAAGTCGGGAAGTTCGCATTCAAAATATCGCCTGGTTCAAAAACTCCACGGCCACCATTTTGTTTGGCAATGTCCATAATCTTAAACCAGTCGGTTGTATTGGCAAATCCGAATGAACTGGGTGATTTTGTCAGATCTGAAACACCTGTCGAATAATCAAATGTAACCTGTCCTTTCCCTTTTTCCTTCTTTCCGCTCTTTGTCGTTACAATGATAACGCCATTTGATCCGCGTGATCCGTAAATAGCTGTTGCAGCAGCATCTTTCAATACCTCAACTGACTGAATGTCGTTTGGATTGATTGTTGACATGGGGTTTTGAGAAACAGTACCGACTGTCCTTCCCAATCCGTTACCGGCATAAACAGGCATACCATCAATAATCCAAAGCGGATCAGTTCCGGTATTGATCGAATTCACCCCACGAACCTGAACGCTGATTGGCGAACCTGGTGTTCCTGAAGTTTCGCGAATGTTAACACCGGCAGCACGACCTTGCAGCGCAGTGGTAAAGGATGTTGATGAAGCTTGTTTTAATTCTTCACCTTTTACTGATGATACAGAACCAATTACATCTCGTTTCTTGACTGTTCCGTAACCTACGGCAACAACCTCATCAAGTGATATGGCATCGTCCTTTAGGATCACATTGATGACCGTTTTGCCCGAAACTGCTACCTCGGTCGTTTGCATCCCAATGAACGAGAAGACCAAAGTTCCATTTGCGGGAACTTTCGCGAGCGAAAATTTACCGTTTATATCAGTAACGGTACCTGTTGTGGAACCTTTTACAATTGTTGTAACGCCTGTCAGCGGTTCACCTTTGGGGTCGGTGACGCTACCCGTTACAGCAATGCTTTGTGCATTCGCATTGAAGCACATGAAAAGCATGACCATAAGCAGCCATGCAAATCGGAATTTGTTTTGTTTTTCAGAAATTGGCTTGTGCATTGTTAATTGAATTAATCATTGATTGAATTGATTTTGAGAGTTATTTTGATTTGAAAATTTGGAGACTAAGGATCACGAAAGTGCGATGATCAATATGCCAACCATCAGTACGCAGATCAATGCATACAAAAGGTACTCTATCGTTTTTTCATTTTTTTTGCGGATCATTGTTTGGTAAATTGCTGGTCAAAAATAGGAACCCACATTTCGCTTTACAATGGAGAAATATTGCAATTAAATGGATTATTGTAACAATGAATAATTACATAGTTTTGTATGTGTCTATTATAGTGATATATACAATAATGGTCCAATTTCATTGACTTTTGAGGTTTTAGGAATCCCGGCAAAAAAGCTATTTTTGTTTATTGCTAACAGATCGAAAAAAATGGGGCTCCTTTTCAAAAATATCATCGGTTTTTTGTTCCTCTTAGAGGTTTCCACTTTGATGGCCCAAACCACCCCAATAACTTTTGAAAGGGTCACGACTGGTCAAGGCTTAACAAGCAACAGGATAAACGGCATTGTCCAGGACAAAACCGGATTTTTATGGGTAACGACCAACAATGGCCTCAACCGTTTTGATGGGGTCGAGAACAAGCAATATACCAAACAGATAGATGATTCTTGCAGCCTTTCGACAAACACAATACTCACGCAGTATTGTGATTCGAAAAATCAGCAGTGGTTCCTTACCGTGAATTATTTGCACCGTTACAACCAGAAGCTCGACAATTTCGACCGTTTTTTACTTTCCGACAAAAAAGAGAGTACCCGTTACGGGAACAAAGGTGTGATAACCGAAGACAAATCGGGGAATATTTGGATTGGCACCCCAACCAACGGACTCTTCGCTTTTAACCCCCAGACCAATACATGTGAAAAGGTTATACAAACAATTACATCCGTTTCCTCCTTGTATTTTGATCAGGAAGGAACCCTCTGGATTGGAGGGGAGTATGGACAACTTGTCAATTATAACCCTAAATCGAAGTTGTTCCGTCAATTCAAAGTGCCAGATGAAATCCGGCGTACAATCGCTGAAGATTTTATCTGGAACATCTGGCAGGACAGTCCGGGATTTATCAACCTCATGTTATCCAGTGGATTATTTCAATTCGATCCTCAAAAAGAAAAATTCAGCGAATTGTCGGAATGGAACAAAAAAGTGAATTACAACAACAATGCACTTCGTTCCCTGCTTGTTGAAAAAAATGCGGTGTGGATAGGAACACAGGGAGGTGGATTGTATATACTCGATTTGGCCACAAATAAAGTTGCACAATATCAGTCGATTTACAATAACCCCGGAAGTTTGGGCAATAACAGCATCACTTCAATCATCAAGGACCATTCGGGGGTTTATTGGATCGGCACCAATGATGGGATCAATAAATACGATCCCACTATGCAGTTGTTTGCGCATTACCAAAAAGATCCAGGAAATCCCAACAGCTTGAATTACAACTTTGTTTCATCATTTTGCGAAAGTCCAGACGGCAATATCTGGATCGGCACTTTTGGTCAGGGCATTTCGGTCTATAACCGTGGACATGAATCCTTTCAGACAATAACGGCTTCTCCCGGCAATAAATCCTCCCTGGTACACAATACCATCAGGGCATTGGAACCCGATAAAAGCAACAACATCTGGATCGGAACGACCAACGGTCTTTCATGCTATAACCTTAAGCAAAAGCTATTTACAAATTATCATCCCTCAAAGGGGAAAGGAAGTATTCCGTCTGATAATATTTTGTCATTATTGGTTACAAATAACAACCGGTTGCTGATTGGTTCAAATGGCGAAGGATTTAGCTTTTGTAAGATTGAGCAGCTTGCAACAGAAGGATTTCAGCCTTTTCATCCCGAATTGGAGATTATCCAAAAGGCCAAAGTACGCAAGATGATTGAGCTAAGCAATGGCTCAATAGTTTGCGGTTCACTTGGAAATGGGCTAATTATTTTAACTGGCGACCGGACAGAAAATATCCTCCCTTCAGAGTTTTCGAAAAGTGTCGATTCCGATTATATCAATGCTGTATGCGAAGACAAGGAAAAAAATATTTGGATCGGAACCTGGGACGGACTGTTTCTTATAGATTCGAACCATAAGATAATCAAGCAATTCAGTACTCAAAATGGAATGCCTTCCAACGAAACATCGGGTATTCTGGCCGATTCTATGGGAGATATCTGGGCGGCAGGCATGAATGGGTTGTCGCATCTTTCAAAAACCATCGGTGCCGATTATAAAATAACAAATTACTCACCCAACAATGGGCTTCAGGGATCCTATTTTACGACCTATTCAACGTTAAAGACATCTGATGGCGAATTGTATTTTGGGGGATACAATGGTTTTAACCGCTTTTATCCCGAAAGGATTCTCCCGAACCAAAAAGTTCCAGGAGTTATATTTACTGATTTACAGATATTTAACCAGTCAGTTCCGATAGGCAAAAAAGTTTATGGGCGTATGTTGCTTACTGAAAATATTTCGGCCACCAAATCGGTTACCCTCGATAACCAACATAAGGTCATCGGATTCCGCTTTGCCGCGCTGACCACTTCACAGATTGAAAAGGTGAAATTTGCCTGTCTGATGAAAGGCATTGATCCTGATT
>Ga0209083_1001840_pt1 | contig 22264 bp, 22 predicted proteins | sample AM7aDNAmetaG_FD_184132 | JGI IMG/M metagenome (GOLD analysis project Ga0209083, IMG submission 184132) | Freshwater microbial communities from Finland to study Microbial Dark Matter (Phase II) - AM7a DNA metaG (SPAdes) (version 3) | ecosystem: Environmental > Aquatic > Freshwater > Lake ...
CCAAGATCTCTGCCAACAAAGACATTAAAAGCCTGTGATGCTATTAGCCCGATTATAAATCCATAGCATCCGGCAGTAAGGGGAGAGATTGCTTCTTCTTTTAGTTTACCGCCGGTACATATTGCTACTTCTTGTACTGTAAGTTCTTTTATCATTATTTAAATATACACACTTACAGATACAAGTACATTATTTTAGCAGTTACAAGAGCATGTTATTGTAGCGGGTTTTTTTGCCAACTGTAATTCAATATTTATACATCCTGCGAGCCACGCTATTTGCTGGTTAGGAGGAAGAGAATTTGCCAATTGCTCTATCCAAAGTACATTGGTTCCATAATCCTCAACACGTGGACATGGAACATCTCGAAACGATCCTTTTTCATCAGTTAGACGTAACATTCTTGTAACAACGGTGCTTATTTCACCGCCAGCAACTTGTTTAATTTCGTTGACATTAATATCTGTAATGTTTTTCATATTTTTTTCCTATTATTAAGTTAATTTAAGTAAAGCAAGATAATTATACTCTGCATAAATTAAGGAAATATTAAGTGAAATATAAAAACAAGATATAATGCAAAAATAAATAGCAGGCGATTGCTATAGAATTAAATTGTTGGTGCGTCCCAAAAGCTCTAGTTTTGGTAATTTACCGTCTTTTGCAAGGGCTTCTATTACCTTTACCACAAATACTTTGTGCTTGCCTAAAGTGGTGCATATGCCATGGATAGAATATCCATCCTTTCTCATTGCGTAGATTTTGTTGTATAGTTCCATGGTTATAAACATTTATAGGTTAATATATGAGCAATAATATACCATATGGTTTGAGCGACAAAGAAGTATCTCTGTGCGAGAAGCTATTAGATGATGGATTTAGCAATGTTACAACCGAAGAGCAGAAGACAATATCTAAAGACAATGTAAAAGATTACTTGGACTGGAGACGTAGCTCTAAAGAGGTTGGGCACAAGCTTACTTACAAAAAGAAACTTGATACAATTTTATCTATAATTGAAATATTGCCAAGCAACGTTAAAGATTTTATGGAACAAAACGATAAAAGCGAAGCAGTGGCCATTATGAGACTGGTATTATCTGCTATACAGATCAGCAATGATATGCAAGGTCATAAGGCGGCAGAGAAGTATGTTACAACCAATATAAACTTTGATTGTTCAGAGATAAATAAAGACCTAGATAGATTTAGGTGCAAGTACAGAAGGTCTTTGGAGATAAGTATAAAAGATGATATATCCTGAAATAGACGAGTCCCAAGCTCTAAACCTATCTAAGCTAAATCCAGAAGCTCTGGACGTTACAGCTCAGCTACAATCTAGCTTATTAGACTTTACGGGAATATTTTATAAAAAACTAATGGGAAGGGATTATATAATATCTCAACCCATTGGCATAGAAAGTCACGTTAAACAAATATGCGACGCCTTGACTGATGTACATGAGGGAAGGTGTAGAAAGCTAATGATTGAGATACCGCCTAGAGCCGGTAAGTCTTCTCTAGTAATATTCTTTATAGCTTGGGCAATGAGCATAAACCCTAAGTGTAACTTCATATACACGTCGTATAGCCACGATCTAGTTATCAAGCACACCAGCACCATAAGAGATATAATGCAACTGCAGGACTATAAAACTCTATTTGGCGTAAGGTTATCTAGGGATACAAACGCTAAAGATTTCTTTAAGACTGAGCAAGGAGGAGAGATAATGGGGTCAGGAACTAGCGGTTCCATATTGGGTAACGGAGCCGGTATAAGAGGGTGCAGAGAGTTCTTCTCTGGAGCTTTAATAATAGACGACGCTCACAACCCAGAGAAAATGTTTATATCGAAGAAAGAATCAGATGAAATTTATAATTGGTATGCTTATAAAGCCCTAGATCGTCTAAATGGTTTAGATTATCAGCCTATAATTATTATAGGTCACAGGATGGGAAAGAACGACCTGCAGCAAAGGATAATAGATACATCTCTTCCTAACGAATGGAGAAGGCTTACGATACCAGCCTTGTTTGATAACGAAACCAAATCTTTTTATCCAGAAGAATATTCTGTAGAAACACTATTAGACTTAAAGAAGAGATTCAAGTATTTGTTTTATACTAAGATGCAACAAAGCCCTCCGGATCAAGCAGAAAATCTATTTAGCGAAAGTAGTTTTGAGATCAAAAACGAAGCTCCTGAAATGTTATTCACATTTATTACGGCAGATACAGCAGAAACTTCTAAGACATACAACGACCCAACAGTATTTAGCTTTTTTGGTGTATATAAGATAGATAAGCTTGACAATACATACGGATTGCACTGGATAGACTGTGAACAAATGTGGGTAGAACCCAAAGACTTAGAGAGCAGATTTATGTCTTTCTATTCTAGCTGTTGTAGATTTAATACTAAGCCGTCGTTTGTAGCAATAGAGAAGAAATCTACAGGAGTTACTCTGTTGTCTACATTAAAATCTTATCAAGGAATGGAAATAATAGATGTTGATAGAACAGCGGCAAGCAAAGATAAGTTATCTAGGTTTATATCGGTACAGCCGTATATCAACAAGCGACTAGTGTCTTTTACAAAACACGCTAATCACTCTCAAATGTGTATTGAGCACTGTATTCAGATTTCTCCAGATGGATCTCATAGCAGAGACGATATAATGGATACTTTGTACGATGGTATAAAACTAGGGCTAATAGATAGCGTTATATCTCAAAGATTCTCTAAGAAAGATGATAAAAACAACGCTGTAATCAGAAGCTTTTCTGATGACTTCATGAGCATACAGCGTTTAAAAGAGGCCAGGTATAATTAATACTATCCTTTCTTCATTTTCTTTAGGGTGATGGCTAGGCGCGCTCTTTTTCCTAAAACCCCAGTGGATTTTGACGCTTTATTCAGCACCTTTACTGGTATTTTTTTATCAGTAGGTATACCCAATTGCTTGTGCAAAGCTCCCTTGTGTTTTGTGGCTCCAGCTATCCAATTCTTATTTTTCATATTATTACCTTTAAAGTTTATTATAAATAATCTTTCTTGTGTTTGTGTACAAGATCTGCAGATTTTATAGCAAGCTCAGCCATAGTGCGAGCTTTTTCCGAATGATGCTTGTCTATATCTAGATTTTTACTATGATGTATCTTTTCCTCTTCTAACGCTAGTTTCATTCTATCTGTTTCTCTTCCATATGATTGAAGCTCTAGTTCAGCAGCTTTTATGGCTATTTCAGACTTGTTTTGCTGGTCTTTTTGTTTTAGCTTCTCCTGTTCTATTTCTAAACCCATCATAATTGGGTCTTGCGGTTTCTCAGCGTTAGCTGCTTGTTTCTTTTCCTGTAAGAACTCCTCAACCAATCCTTTTAATTTATCTCCGCCTCTCATCTCGTTTAGATTGTCTACGATCACTGGTAACGCTTTAGTGTTAAAAAATTCAGACAAAACTGGCATTGCGTTAGACAATTCTACGATATATTTAATCGTGTTTGATTTTTGCAGATCAAAATTTAATCCAGCCTTAACCCTTACTTTTAGTGCACTAGCGTCATAGTTAAGATGTATTCCACCCAGCTCCTCGTCGTTTATTTTTATAAACTCTCTTTTTCCATCGTTTGTTATAACCGGAATAGTTCTATTTGTTTTATAGTATAACGGGATTAACTCTAATATTGTCTGAGCCGCATCAGATAATGCTTGTAAATATCCTGTGATATACGGCATTGCTGTTGCGTTAGAATGTGCTGCTGCTGATTTTATAGCAACTCCACTTAACTGATTGTCATTAATCCCTAGCGCAGAATCATAAGAACCAAGTATATTTTGCATTGTTTGGTCTGCAATCATAAAAGTGTTTGTTACTTCAGGAGGAGCTGGGATTCTTCCGATCTCCATAGGAGGAGGCAATGGAACGTTAGGATCGTTATCTTTAAATGCATTAAAGACCAACAAAGAAGCCTGCTGTACATTTCTATATGCTTCTTCATAACCTGCTGGTATAGATTCTTTAGCTACTTTAAACTTATGCTGTACCATATTCTCTAGTTCGTTGGCTAACGTCTGTCCTGCAAAGTTTTTAAGTTTTTGAATGCCTCTTATATGATAAACCAACGGACGTGTAAATTGCTTGTAATCTCCAGACTCTCCTTCTCTATATGTAATGCTATTGCCGTCTGCAAATATTAAAGGAAGAGAGAGATAATCGGTTTCTATTTTTTCTATTATTTTATTTTGTACTAATCTTGTTCTATATATTTTAGTTGTTGTAGATGTTCTACTATCATTTATCGTTGGTAAATAGTTTTCTACATTGATAGATTCTTCAGAATCTGTTTCTTTAATTACTTTTTTAAATTTATTATAAACTTCATTATACTCTTCTTTTGTAGACACGGTTCCATCTGATAACATAACTATTTCCTGGTCTTCTATTACTTTTTCATAGTAGTCTGCTACTATTAATATGTCCTCATCCTGATTTTTATACGACCACTTGAAGTTCCCAATAGCATCTGAACTTGAAAACTTTATATCCGATGTGTCTATGTCATAAGAAGCTGCTTCTTCTTTGGTTAGCGGAAATATTTCTACACAAAACCTACCGTCTTGTTTACCCTTTAGTTTTGCGGTAGGATCAAACCCGCATAACGTAGGATCTGAAACTCTCTTTAGCTTTATTACCTGATCAAAGCTCTTTTCATTTGCGTATTCTGTCATAACCTTAAAAACACTAAAGCCTCCAGATATTAAATCTCTGTACACTTCATACGAATGGCCGTTGCGCTCTGTTTCGTCAAGCAAATGCCTAAAAAGACCTTCTACAATATCAACCTGTAAAGGGTCTGGCTTAGACGAGTCCTCTGCGTATAGCTCTAGAGACGGCTCCTGCTTTGAAAACTCTCCTAGCAGCCTAGAAACATAGGCTTCTGTAGTATTAAATTCCAACATTGGCTTTTTTAATGCTTTTAATAAATTAAGATCTGCGTCATCTAACGTCGATACAAAAGTAAAGCGTCTAAAACTGTGAAAGGTTTTATAGTTATCTTTAAAATAATTAAACGCCCTTTCTATGTTTTTCTTTATTCTACTAAGTTCAGAGTCTTTATCTTTTATTGATAATTTTTTTATTGTTTTCATATAACCCATTGTTTTTGTTTATGTTTACTTTTTAAAGAGTAGTTATCCCCCAAAGATACAAACGCAATATACCACAATATGTTGTGTTTTTAAAAAAAGTATGTATATTGCTTAATTACGCAGATATGCGGTAAAAATATTAGGTAACTCATACCTTTATATTAAATACTTAAAGTACTACTTTAACAATGAGCGTAGTAAATTATAGTGTTTATAAAACGAGGCATTACCGTGACGGGGTTAATAGTTAACAAGAGGTGATTATGATGAATGCTGATGGTTTAGGTTCTGTACAAGATACTAGTTTAGCGGTTAAACCAACAGAAGCTACTTCTGTTTCTGATAGTAGTAACCAAACAAAAAACGAAAGATTGTTTACTCAATCAGAATTAAACGAAGTTGCTGGAGTGGTTAGAAAAGAGGCTGCCGAGAGAGCTAGAAAAGAAGCGTATGCAGAGTTACAAAATAGTAACAGTGCAAATTCTCTTTCTAGAGACGAGGTAGCTAAAATGATTGCTGAAGAAAACGACATAGCAGCAAGAACTGCTGTAGCAAATAAAATTGCTTATGATTTTGTCAGCAAAATAGAAGCGGCTAAGCAAAAGTATCCAGACATAATTAATGTTGTTGATAATTTGGAATTGCCAAATAACCCGCAGATCGTTGATTATGTTAATTCACTTGATAACACGGCAGATGTGGTTTATGAGTTAGCTAAGAACGGACTAGAAAGGGGCAGCATACTTGGTATGCTAGCTACTAACCCAAGAGGAGCCAAAGAAGAGCTAAACAAGTTATCAAATAGAATTAAAGAAAGAAATAAGGAAGTATCTCAGAAAAACCCTAGTAAGCCGTTAAGTCAAATTAATCCCTCCACAGCCGGTATTGATAGTGGAGATTTAACCCTTGCTGACTTCAAAAAACAGTCATGGCTTAGAGGTTAGATTTTTTTATAAATCCATTGTCTTGCCAATACTTTAATTATTTAATTATAAAGGTGAGAAATGCCTCTTCCAACACAAGTAGCTGGTCAGAATTATCTGAATCAGGTGCAAACATATCAAATGAGCGAATTAGCATATTTACAAAACACATATGCCCAGATCGCAAACTATAACAAAAAATTTAAAGATTTTGAAAAATTAACTGGTAACTTAGGATCATCTGTAACTTATGATGTTCAGCCTAAATTTGCTACATCTACATCATTAGTAGCTAATTTTCAAACCTCTGCACAACAAGTTAGAACTCTTACTGTAGATCAGTCGTGGAATACATCTTATCAGTTCACATCTGAGCAGTTTGTTTTCAACGTTAAAGACTACATGCAAAAGTTTGGTAAAACTGCTGCGGTAGAATTAGGATCTAAAGTAGAGTCTTATATTTCAAGTCAAGCTACCTCGCATATTTATCGATATTTCGGTAATGGTACTACTGCTATAAACTCATATGGTCAGTTAGCTAACGCTATCGCTTTATTACATAATATTGGCGCTCCACGCGGAAGTGTAAAAGGATTTATTCCTGATATTGCAGTTCCATCGATCGTATCTACTGGATTACAGCAATTTGTGTTAGACAGAAACGAAAGAACGGCTAATAGCTGGGAATTAGGAAGTTTTGGTGGCGTTGATTGGTATTCGTCAAACATGTTAGACTCTCATATGGCAGGTTTTGGCGGCGTAAATGGCACGGTGTTAACAGTAACCGGAGTTACTAGAGATACTGACGGCGGAATTACGAGCATTACTTGTAGCACTGGTGGTTTAGCTGCAACCACAAACTTCTTGATGGCTGGAGATGTAATGAAGTTTAACGATGGTGTCGCAGGTCAACCAAATGTTAGATTCTTTACTTATAATGGTCAAGTTACGAGCGCATCTCCTGTACAATTAGTTTGTACTTCAACTGTTAGCTCAACTCTAAACGCTGTAACATTTAGTTTTGCTCCTAAGTTATATGATACTTATTCTGTAACTCAAGCTTCTAATCCTACTTGGTACGCTGATAATCTTAAAAACCAAAACGTCAATGTAACTATAACTAATGGCATGCAATTAAGTATTGCTAACTCACATGTTGTCGGTTACTTGATGGCTGGTGATGCTGGATTTTTATCAACTCCAAGATTGCCTGATCAGATTCCGTTCCCAACTTCTAATTTGGTAGATCCAGATACTGGATTGTCATTTAGAAAATACTATGGCGCTAAATTTGGTCTAAATCAAATGGGTTTTGTTAACGATATAATTGCTGGGGTAGATATTGTTCCTGAATATTGCCTTAAAATATTATTTCCAATATCCACTGCTTTAGTTTAACTATCTTAGAGATACAGGCTGGTTAATAGCTGGCCTGTATATTAAATATAATGGCATATACAGCATTACAACTCATAACTAACGCATACTACCTATCTAACGTTGTTTCACGTGATTCACAAACAGTTAGCGGAGGACAGGCAATAGATGGTTTAGAAATGCTTAATTTTATAATAAACGACAAGGCTATTACATACAAAAGCATTCCTTATTTTAATTCTGTGGTAGTTACTGCTTCCCCAGGAGTTGAGAAGTATTTCGTTCCAAATCTGTTAGAGATTGAGTCTATGACGTTTGACATAGGAACGGTTAGATACCCCATGTATCGCATGGATAGAAATAGCTATTTTAGCTCAGCTAGAGCCAACAACATTAACTCTCTTCCATATGCATATCATTTTGAACGCGCTGTAGAAGGCTCTAACATATTTTTATATTTTCTCCCAAACTCAGCATATCCTATTACCATTTGGGGAAAGTTTAGTTTTGACGACATCTCTTTAGAAGATGACATGACTCAATGGTTTGATCTATATTATATAAACTATCTTAGATATTGCTTAGCACAATACATATGTTCTATTTATCCTAACGTTGAGTTTCCTCCACAGGCTTATGCAATATTAAAATCTATTGAACAAAGGCTGTCAGACCCAAGTCCAGTAGACTATACGATGAAAAAATATTCTAGCTTTACTATTTGTGACGCTGCTAATTTCGGCATGGCAAATCTTTGGAACGGATACTATCCAATATAGATAAAAAAATATGATGATGACAACAGATAACAGTGTACCAATAAACGTAGTTGGATCTAGCGTATTTGGTCGTTATCCAAAGATATCATCAGAAACAACTTATAATATGATTGTTTCAGATGGATGGCTGGTTCCATATTCTGGATATACTAAAGAAAATGATTTATCGTACGGAGAAAAATATTTAACAGGAAGAGGAATATATAATAGTTTAATATACGGATTTTTGATAGTAGTTGTAGGCGGTTCTATATTTTCTGTAGATAGCAATGGCATATTTTCAGCTATATATACATCTTTACCGTTATCTAACAAAGCTGTTTATATAGCTGAAAATAACAATAAACAAATAATATTTTGTGATGGACTTGGAAAATATTTTATATTGTTTAATTATGCTACCGCTTCTTTTAGCGTTATAACAGTAGATTTTATTCCTGTACACGTATCGTTCCAAGATGGGTATTTTATAGCTTCTGTTTTCGGCACTAATAATTGGAGGCTGTCTGGTCTGAATGACGGTACCTCATGGAATCCAATTGATACTGGAATTATATCTACTGAACCAGACAATGTTGTAGCTTGTGTAAAATTACCAAGCAGGGGAGGACAGTTATTTATATTTGGTAAAAACTGTACAGAGTCTTACGTAAACGTAGGAGCTAACTTATTCCCATACCAAAAAAATACCGGATATAGTATAGATTATGGATGCGTTAGCGTAGAAACTATTGCATATAGCGAAGAAATAGTAGTGTGGTTAGCTGTAAATAAAAGCTCTAATCCACTGATTATGTACAGTACTGGGGCAGAAGCTATATCAATAACAACAGACGGGATAAGTTATAAGTTAGCAGAGGTATCTCGTCCTGATTTAGCATTTGGATATTTGTTTAAACAGGATGGACATTTAATTTATCAGTTAACTTTTCCTCATGCTAATGATAATTTTTCACTACTGTATGATTTTACTACTAAGATGTTTTTTAACGCTTCTGATTATAGATATAATTTTCATCCTGCTCGGCATGTAGAAATATTTAACGGTAATTATTATTTTATTAGTTATTCAGACGGAGGATTGTATAAAATAGGCTCAGATATAACTACTTATGCTGGAAAGACAATACCTAGATCAAGAATAACCAATACCATAAGAAAAAAAGATTCATCAGGTTTTATTGTAAATAACCTATCTTTTGTAATGGAACAAGGAGAAACAGATAATCAAGTCAATCAAGCTAGAATAGATTTATCAATATCTAGAGACGGCGGTTATTCATATGGTAACGATATCAGCTTAGACGAGAATCCCTTGGGAAAAAGAAAGAACAAGATAGATTTTAGAAGGCTTGGATACTCCAATGAATTTACAGCTAGATTAAGATTTTGGAGCGAGGGCAGAATAGTAATTGGACAAGGAATATTGGATATAAAATAATATACATATTGGATATAAACAATGAGAGTACCGGCGTTTTTAAATAACACTTTTGTTGATAAAAACGGAGACTTAACTCCTGGATGGAGCTTTTTACTTAATCAACTATTTAATGATATGCAAACCAATATTTCAAACGAAGGATTTGTGATACCATCTCAGACTACTGCTAATATTAACAGATTGGCAGCAACAGGATCTAAGATACTAAACGGAACCATGCTTTATGATTCAGACTTAAATGTTTTAAAGGTTTTTAAAAACGGTGTTTTTAAAACAATAACAACTACATAACAAGGTATAATATGTCATTTTTTGGAAACATAGGTAATTTTTTATTCGGCAACGACGATGCAGAACAAGCTCATCGCAGAGCTCAAGAAGCCGACGCTAGATCTAGAGAAGTTCAGAATGCGGCATATCGAGAAAGCATGGGATATCTTAAGCAGATACCTGGAATTCTTTCAGAACACTTTGCCCCATACGAACAAGTTGGCAGACGGGCTTTACCTAGATTGGAAAACGAATATCAAAGATTAACTAACAAACCAAATGATATTTTAAAAACATTAGGATCTGGATATGAGAGTTCTCCGGGATATCAATTTAGAAAAAATGAATCGCTAAGAGGTATAGATAGAGCTGCGGCAGCCGGAGGATCATTGGGAACTCCAGCTCACCAGAGGCTTAATGCTGAAATGGCCGGTAATTTAGCTGGAGCTGATTATTATCCATACCTTGAGAACGCATTAAGGCTATACAGTTCTGGCTTAAGAGGAAACGAGGGATTGGCAAATATGGGATATAGCGCTGCTTCAAATTTAGGAGAAGACATATCTAATTCGATGATGAGCACCGCTAATCTTGGTTATTCTCATGGATCAAATGAAGCTCAGCAAATGAGAGCTTCTCAGGCTTATTTAGAGCAATTAAGGCCAAAAAGTAGATTTGGAGCAGACGGCGGATTGTTCAATAATTTACTTGGTCAGGGTATAACTAATCTTGGTAATGGTCTAAGCTCAGGAATGGATCACGCAACAGGAAACATGGGCGGCTGGATAGACAAATCACGACAGCTAACCGGAGTATCTAAAGTTGGAGGGATGCTAAGCGGTCTTATGAAAGGAGGATGGATGGGAGGGGCTATGGGAGCTATGGGAGACGCTGCGCAGCAGAATCAAAACGGGAACGCATTCCAGAATTATTTTGGTGGTGGTGCGCAAAATAACTCACAGCCTAATGGCACATATTGGGAAAGAAGATAAATACTATGCCGATACCTGTACTTAGTTTTCCATATAAAACACTAGAGCAGACTAATCCTGAGATATATGCAGGAGCTGCTGGGGCTGACCTATTATCAAAAGCTATAGCCAATCAAAGAGCTATTGCAGAGTCTAGATATGTAGAGCCAGAACTTTCTGAGAAACTTAGTCAGTTACGAGCAGAGACTGAGATAAAAAATCATACAGCGCAATACACTCCTCAGATGCTACAGGCAGAATTACAAAAGAAGATATTAGAGTCTCCTAAGATGCAGGCTGACATAGATAATATATATAGAAATCAAATACCTTTAGGCCAGGCTCATACCAATTACTACAATACTCAGACGTCATTAATGCCTGGTGATGCAGCTTATGATAGAGCTCTAAAAGGAGCTCATGCTAATTATTACAACACTCAGTCTAAGCAAGCACCCTTAGAACAAGAGTTAAGGGAAAAGATGTTTGAATGGAAAAAGAACAAGCTTAACAATCCAAATATTATGCAACTCGGAAGATTTGTCAGTTCTTTGCCAGTAGAACAACGCATGCTTTGGTTGTCAGAACACCCAGAGTACGAGGATTTAATAACCCAAGCTACGCAAAGAGTAGCTGGTAATTCTCCTGCTATAAGTTCTTCTGGGGAAGGATTAGGACTTGGCTTAGGCCAAGGATCTGGTGCCGGTACTTCAGATGTACAGCAATTGGCGGATAAGCTCGGTGTGTCGTTGTATAAAAACCCAAAAACAGAAGAGGTTATAGACTACAGTAAACAACAAGTGCCTGCTAGCGCAAACAAGGAAGATATGTTACCAGCTATTAAAGAAGCAAATGCTTTACAGTCTATGTCACCCATTAAGTTAGACGACTTTGAAAGATCTCGATTATCAAGAAAATTAGCTGCTAATAATAAGCTAAACGATAAAACAGAAAACCAAAGAGCTGCGGCAGCTATAATCATGGAGTCTTGGCTACATGAAAATAAAGCTGATTATGCTAAACGTATAGCAAATGCTACTTCCTATGCCTCTGTAAAAGGACAATCTAAGAAACTTGCTGATGCATTTGCTCATTCTAACCCTGAGGCATATGAAGACTATCTGTGGTTAAAAGATAACTTTGCTCCTAACATAGGTAACCAGATTAGAATGATGGAAAAAGCCCCTGGAGTAAAAACCGTTACAGAAAAATTAGACAAAATGGTAAACACATCAGCTTGGGACAGAACTCCACAACAAGCAGTTAACCTGTCTAATCAAATATTACATGATATGGGATCTTTGGCTAATACTGTTATTAAAAACTCAGAAAAAGCATACCCTGGAGTACGCAGAAAGCTAGCCGGAATTCCAGAGTTTGACCCAAATGAAAAATATGTCTCTCAAGAGGTAATTGATAAAGTACATGGAAGCAAAAACCCCTCTGTTCTTAAGTTTGATCTTAGTGAAAAAAACATTAAAGCGGTTGCTGAAAGACACGGAATGACAACAGACGAAGTTAGAGAATACATTAAACGCAAAGGTTTAAAATAATGCAAGACTTTATAACAATGAACGAAGAAAGAGAAAAACAACTAGAGAACTCTTTGCGCGCTCGAGAAAACAATGAGTTGTCCAGTAAGCTAAAAAGTGCAGGCATGGGAGCCTATAACGCCACTTTAGGAGCCGGACATGAGATAGGAGAAATGTCTACTGGTTTGTTAAGAATGCTAGGAGTTAATGCTAACAACGCTATACCAAAACAAGATGATTTTGCATTTAATGTTGGCAGAGCAGTTCCTCCTATGGCTTTAGCGTACATGTCAGGGGGGCTTGGCAATGCGGCAAGTAAGATTCCAGCCATAGCTAAGAACGCTCCTGCTGTAGTAGAGTTTCTAACAGCTAGAGGTCTGCTGCCGTCTGTGATTAAAAATGCCATGGGTGGAGCGGCATATGGAGCTACCACGGGGTATGAAGATCGCACAGGAAACGCGCTACTTGATGCTGGAATAGCTGGAATAGGAGGAATGATTGCCCCTGCTGCCAGAGGATTAGGAAATGTATTTAGAAGCGGAACCCCTAACAAACAAGCTAAGGGAATTATAGAGTCTTTATCTCATGGAGCAAAGAATGTAGAAGATAATTCTGCCATGTTAATTAAAGATATGCGTCAGGCTAGATCCGAAGCGGCTAAGAAAGCTAGACCTTTTTATCAAGAAGTAGCTAAATCACCAGAATGGAATAAGCTAATACCAAAAAAAGACATATCTAAAATAATACATGGATCAGGAATAGAAAGTAAAATGTTACCATCTGGTAGCGCAGAAGCGTTAGAAAAATTACTAGAAAATCCATCCATAGCTAAAATGCATTTAATGCAAAGTCAACTTGGCAAAGATATAGCTAAAAACAATATTACAAATAGTATTTTAGATAGATCTACTGTAGACAAATGGGTAAGACTAAAGGATGTTTTAGAAAGAAACATTAGCAAGAAGCTTGGCACAGACTTAGCTAAAACATATTCAAAAGCTTCTGATATATGGAAACAAGAATATATACCATATGTTAGAAGCAATGCCGCAAGAAAGCTAACGGAAAAAGTGTACAATAAAGAACAATTAGTTAGTAAAAAGAATATACACAATTTGTTTTCTTCTCCAGGAGCCGATACTTTTAAGGTTATGCAAGATCTAGGAAAACAAGGAAACGATAGAGTGCTATACTCAAAGTTTGGAAATTTACTAAATGAATCATCTCCAGCAAAGAAATTAATCGAGGCAATGGGTTCTTTAGAAAAAGATCAGCTAACTAATTATGCTAATCCAGCATTTAAGAAACAGATATTAGAGTTAGAGAAAGCTTTGTACAAATTCAATATTTTAAGAAATGTATCAGGAGCAGCAGCAATTACAGGATTGGGAGCAGTAGGATATCATGCAGGAAAACACTTGCCACACATAGGTTTTGGAGAATAAAAAATGTACCCTGATTCTAAATATATTTCACTAGGATATCTTCAGAGTTATTTTGTTAACAAAGACTTTAATATACCGTTAGCTGGCGGGATAGTAACTTTTTATAGTGACAATGAAAGGTCAAAACTAAAACCTATATATCAGCTTAATGGTGCTCCGGGCGCGTATAATTTTACACTTTTGCCAAATCCTCTTGTTTTAAGTCCAGTTGGTACATTTATAGACGAGAACGGAAATGAAATTGTTCCGTATGCTTATCCTTATGACAGCAAAGATGCTTTAGAGTTATATTACATTACAGTTACCGATAGATTCCATATAGAGCAATACGTACGACAAGCAGTGCCATCAGACATAGCAGAAGTGCAACAAGAGATTGGAAGTGCTTTTAACAATAACTATATAAAAAACGGTCAATTTGCTGTAATCAATTCAGACATTGTTATAAATTCTATATACGATTCAGGCAAAAAGTTTATAAATAACAGTTTATTTACCAATTCTCCATACGATAGCGGTCTTGTTTTTTATATTAATGGTATAGAAGAACGTACAAACATTGGGGATTGTTTTATACTTCAAAGTTCGTCTAGCGTTAATCAAAATCTTAGCGTTGGTATTCTTGATAATGACGCTAATCCAATTAGCGAACTATCTACGCAAGAAGCTAATCCTTATTACTATTTAAAATATTCATCTAATAGTACATCTGGAGAAGCATTTAAATACATATTAGATATTGCAGGCGATATTTCAGCATTTGCTGGAAACCAAATTACTTATAGCGTTGTTTGCAATACTACATCTTCTGAAGGAATCAACTTAGGAGCTTGTTGTATACAGGTGTATTATGATGACAATGGAGCGTATGTAGACAATGCTTCAAGCAGGCTAAATACTGGAGTGATTCTAACTAATGGTAATAACGTAGAAATAGCATCGGGAACACATAAAATATCTTTTACTATTACCGTTCCTCCTTTAAATAATGAGCTACTAACCATAGGAGGAGGACTTTTTATTGTCGGCATAGTTTTACCAACAAATGATGTATGTAACATAAACATTACCAATAGACAGTTAAATGATTCTATTGCTGTTGTTCCTAGTTATCCATATAACACTTTGAGCAATGTTCAAGCAGAGATACTTAGACTGCCAGTGCAAATACCTAATGCCAGCGCTACGCAATATCATGCTTATAACGATATTCAATATAAAAATCCAAGCAATACAGGATATATTGGGGGTAAGTTTGCTAAACTAGGAACAAGCGCTAGCTTAAACACTAATGCTCTTAGTTGGGAAAAAAGCATTCCACCTGGAACTATGGTAGCCAATGCCAGTAATAACTTATCCCTCAATAATATATATACTTTAGACTGGTTATATGCAAACGGTTCAAGAGTGCTATCGTATAGCTATGGAGATTTGTTTAAAGCTCTAAGTACAAACAATATACCTACATACGGTACCGGAAGTACGTTTCAGTCTAGCGGACTTACAAACAATATCTTTATAGTGTCTAGTAACGAATTTGGCGGGGGGAGAGCGCAAACATGTAGTTCTGAATTTTCGATTATCGTAAACACTCCAGGATCGGATTCTACTGTATTCTCATTTAAACTTATTTGTCCAGCAGCGTCTGCTATAAATCCAGTAGGAAGCTTTATTACATTACAAACTGCCGCCGGAACTACTCATAACTTAAATATATATTTTGTGATAGATGGCTTTGTAGATCCTAATCTTTCCCCAACGACAGTTGATAATAAAACAACAACTTTTGTATATTTATCTAAAAATGCAACAGCTAACCAGGTAGCACAAACGCTATATAAAGTATTTGATCCGCTTACTTTTTTAGTACCAAACTTATTTTTAAACGCTAGATATTACTTAATAAAAACTTAAAACTAATTTATATAACAGAAGAGACAGCATATGACAGATTTTATCTTACCAAGAGATGTAACAGGTGCAATAATAGAAGCTACTACAGTAAGCGATACAACGGCAAGCATACATCTTATAGCTGGGCAAACGGCTTATATAGATATACCTTCTGAATATGGTCAGTACAAACTAGATATTCAGTATATATCTAACATTCCTGATGATCCTTCTAGGAATAGCGTTACTGTTCAGGCTATGGACTATCCGTTGCCTCCTGACACTGTTAATACAACCAACCCTCCAAGCGTAGTTGTTTCCGGAGGATCTAGAATATTTTTTAGTCCTGCTAGAGCAGATGTCGATACTGATGTATTAATTTTTATAACGATGTATAAACTTAGTGATAGCAATGTTACGGTAGTAAACGATCCTGTAGATGTCCCAACCTGGATTGAATGTGTACCTAGTTCGTTCACTGTTCCGTCATATAATCAGACATACGGTAATTTTTCTGCGTATGGACATTTTCCAAGCGGCGTTTATAGCCAGGTTACCACTCAATGTACATGGACATCTGATGATCCGACTATAGCATCAGTGGCATTACAATATGGTGGAGCCACTATAACTACTTATAAAGCAGGTCATACTGTAGTACACGCTACATTTATAGGAACTAGTGTTACCGCACAACTACAAGTAACCGTAACCGATCCTGTTTTAAGAAGTATAGCTATAACTCCAAACGCAACTACAAATATGTATAAGGGGCAGGCGCTGCAATTTACAGCGACAGGAACATATAGCGATACAAGCACTCAAGAAATAACCAACATTGTTACTTGGTATAGCGATAATACAATGTATGGAACAATAAATAATTCAGGGTTAATGCAGTCTGCAGGAGTAGGATCAACCGTTATTAGCTGTTCTTATGAAAGTATAGCTAGCAATTCAACGCAGGTAAATGTAACCGCTGCCGTAGTATCTTCTGCATATATAACCCCATCTAGTACATCCGTGCGTTTAGGACAAATAACAAATTTAGTTCCACATGGAATATATACAGATGGAAGCGAGCAAACGGTAACCCCAACATCGTGGCATAGCAGCAATCCTGCCGTTATTAGCGTTGTTGGCAGCACCATTACAGCATTAACATATGGCTATGCTAATATTACCTTTGATACACACAGCCCTCTTTATGACGGTAACTTTGTAACTTCTTCTCCGTGTTCTATCAATGTATTAGATATACCTGCGGATCCCAGTCAATATAAAAACTATATAACTAATGGACAGTTTACCGTAACCAATAATAATATTATTTATGGTACTACCTATGACGTATCTAAATCATTTCTTACTGGTGGTATTTTTTGGATATTAGGAAATTATAACTATCAACCAACATTAAGCGATATGTCAGGATTTATGTTTTATTATAGAACTGGGACATCTGCTACGGCTACCAAAGATCAAGTTTTAATATCTAGGTATTTATATAATCTACCTGCTAATCCATATAATGCTCCACATAGATATGCCATTTATATGGATAATCTAGGGCAGAATTTAACCATTGGAAGAAGACTAGAAGCTGTTATAGGAGATATAACTACATTTGATAATAGAACTATTACAATAACTTTTAATGCTAATGCTGCGGTAGCTGGAGGTGTTACTGTAAATGTCTACTATAATAGATGTCCTGTTTCTTTTACCGGAATACCTATCCTAATAGGAACAGTAAACCCAGCGGCATCATATGCCTATTATTCTATGACAGTTACGCTTCCTGGATATCCAAATTGGGAACCGAATACATTTCCTGTAGATACTGGAAATGATAATAATTATTTCTCTATTATATTTGAAGCGGTAAATAACACTACTGGAGCGACAAACCTTCTGCTCACAGATTTAGAATGTAATTTAGGAACTACTTCTATACCGATAGAGTTTAAATCAAAAGATGTAATGAAGTCCTATCAAAAAACAGTATCGCAGCCTGATTTACAGTTTGTATCAACATTAGCTAGTAAAAATAATAATGTATTAGAGACAGACGGCAATGTGTTAACTGTCAATAGAGATATTAATAATTATGGCATGTCTTGTCTTAGTTATTCTCCTGCTATTCCTCCGATGACGCTAGCTCTATGGCCTAAACCTCCAACGGGTTATTATCCTGTCGTTGCCCCTCCTGTTGGGTGGCTTAAATGCGTATCAGAAACACTGCAAGGAGCAAGACCTGATTATTCATCTACTAAATATAGAAGATTGGTTAAAGCGTTTATAGACGCTGGGATATCTGCTTTATTTATGCCATACGATATTATTGCTGCTTATAATCCAGGATCAGCCGGTACTATAGTAATAACGTCGAATACATCTGGTACACAAAATCCATTCGCCACATTATATAACTTACCAACTTTTAGCACTACTCATACAAACATTCTTATTAATGTTGTATGTGGAACTGGAGCGGATATAGGAGTAACTAACAACCAAGGATATTTTACAATTACAACAACATTAAATAATACGTGGTATGTAATATTTGTAATAAATGGAGTTATAGTATATCCATCTGCGGTTACAGAAAGAGAAAAAATAATATACGTAAATATACAGAGCAGTTATACCTCTAATCAGGTTGCTTTAGGAATATATGATGCAATGCGTCCATATGGAAGTGCATATGCAACATTTTCTACTCCCGTGCTTCCTCCGGCGTTAGATGGATTAGACGTTTCTATGATTATTAAAACTTAACTATTAGATGTGATATTATAAAAACTTAAATATAAAGGTATTAAATATGTCAGTATTATATAAATTAACCAAAGACATTACCGGGGCTACTAGCGGAGTATTAGATTTCACCGATGAACAGCAAATATTATACTTTAATGATTTTCCTCCTCCGGTTGCTAGTGAAGAACATGCTAAACGTCAAAGCATCTCAGACCAAATAATTATAAGCAAAGGATTAGAAAACATACGAGGACAATATCAAGCTATATATGCCCCTACGTCTTATGAGCACTATGTAATGGAGATTCTGGCTGTGCCTACTTCTCCATATCTTGCTGGTATAAATAGCGTGGTAGCGCAGATAAGATACTATCCAGACCCTAGTGGCGGTCAACATGGATACTGTATATACAACGGTAAAACCTTATATAAGAGAGTTGTATGCGGAGCATACTTTATAGTTAATTTACCAAGAAATAATAGCGGAACTATTATTGATCCAGCATGTACATTATATTTTAATTTCTATAACTTATAGATCGATATATTTATAAAATGAAAATCAATATTAAACCTTGCTATAAAAGCGATAATAAAAACATAAAAACTGTGCCATTAAAAAAGGATAGTTTTAATATTAACTATATATCAAGTAAAAAAATACCAAGTAAAGTTTATAATATATCTAATATACAATCAGATAACGTAGTTAGTTATATACCATTTATGATTACCAAAGATGTCACAGGATCTTATGTTAAAAAGGATGCGCCAACTGATATAAATCCAGTATCTTTTACAGCTTATATAGACGCAACGTATAGTTCTATAACTTACACAGGTCTTGTGCCTGTAAAGTGTTTTTTAAAATATTTTCCATATGGCGTAGACGTAATAACTGAAGACTATATGTCTGGAGATAAGGTATATATAAAAATATACAATGATGCGCTATCTACTACATACGAAACAATGGGGCTAAACCCTGAAGTAGTGACTTTAGTACCGGGTAATGTTATGATAGTTAATGGCGTCAGGTATTTTGATACGAATATAGCTATATTTTTCGAAGTTTACGCTGGCTAATATATATTTAATCTTGGGAACAAATATAATGAATAAAATAAAACAATTATTAATTACAGCTATTTTAACTACTGCATGCATCCTTTCAACTTGCGAAGCAAAAACAGCTTTTAAACAACATGCAACCATAAGTAGATCGGCAATCTATTTTAACGTGTCCGACTTTGTTGCTGGATTGATAACCAAAGAATACCTTGCCACACAAGGCACAGTTGAATTTGATATAACAGATCGCGTTACCTTTGGTACACGAATGGCTTTTATAAAAGATAACTCTGCTGATAATGCTCATGAACACAGTCTAGGTATGTATTTTGACTATAGATTACTTGGTGAAAGTGATTGCTATTGGTTTCTTAGAGGAATGGTAAGTTTTAAAGAACAATCTGTACCTCATCAAACTGTGTCGTTTAAGGTAAAAGGCCAAAGGCTCTTTAAGTTTGAAGGAAAAGATTTTTATACTGCAGACATAGATGGAAAGTTAGAGTCTGTTGATGACACGGCACACATGTTTGATTGTATGGTAGCCATAGGCAGAAAACATCTATTTGACAATAGATTTGCCTTGCAATACGGAGTTGGAATAACTACAGACAAGAGTCAGCTAAAGCATTTTACCTTTGACATTGGAGACGTTCCATTGTCAGCTATTGCTTTTATAAAGATTGGCTACTGGATTTAACGGTATAACATGTTGATATTGCGTTGACTGTTGATCAGTATTTAGTGCTGCTATCCTTGATATTTACAATATATTTAATAATATTAACTTATTATTCTTGAGTTAATATATTCGTAGATTTCTTGGATAGCTTGTTCTGCTGTATATACTAATATATATTTAGAGCTAATAGCTTCCCTGTTCCTTTGAAACACTAATTGTTCTTTGGTTTGCTTATTCTTGTTGGCTTTAAACTCTATCCATAGGTTCCTATAGTGACAATCTCCACTAGGATAGTCAAATAGAAAGTCAGAGACTCCTTTTAATAACCCATGTCTATAGGTACCGTTAAAGATAGCTACAGAGTTTTCTATACGAATCAAGTGATTAGTATATTTGCCAAGTTTATAGTTAAATAGCACTACAAACTCTTTTATTATCTGCTTCTCGTTCTTTTTAACTTTTATCATTTTTTTCTCTAATTTCCCGAAGGTGATCATTATTACCCAAGATGCTCAAGCTTTTTTCGTGAGCATCTTGGGGTTCGTTGATCATCTTCGGTAGTAATAACCAATTTCACCTAGCGTTATTACTACAAATCCTTTTTGACAATAAGCGTATAGCCTTCTATTTCTAACTTTATCTTTGTATATATAGATAGAGCAGCCTTAACCAGCATAAAAACCATAAATATTATGCACAGGTATCTAATACTTCCGCTTAGGCTCTCATATCCGACTATACCAAAGAATAGTATTACAGCCATCTCCAGTAGGTTTATCAGCGTTGCTTTTATTAATTTAATTATATCTATTTTCATATATTTCCTAATTGTAGTTTAAGTTGTTATTTGCTCTAGTCTAGAATGGTATGCTGTCATCGTCAACGCACGCATTGTTACAGCTATCTTTATCAGATGTGTTATCTTTGTTTAAGGCTACTATTTCATTTTTTGGCAAGAACTTCTTAATTTCCATGTAACCAGACGCGCCTCTGATAAGAGCAACTTTTCCTTTCATATTAATAAAATATGATTTATCAATCTTACCATTTACTAATACAGATACGCTTTTACCAACAGATAGAAAAAACTCTTTTAGCTTCCAGGCAGACTTCTTATTAAAAAATAAACATTGATTAACCTTATAAGTCTTTTGTGTTATGTCATTACAAGCCTCTATTCTTAATAGAATAAACTTACCGCTTTTTTCTGTAGACCTCTCTTCTGAGTCTGTCACTATGAATCTAGCTGTAAACTCATCTTTTTCATCTACACCTTCAAATATATTTGTATCGAATGTTATTGTCATATTATTCTCCAGAATAAAAAATTATTTTTTTATAATCATGAAGCGCTATTCCTTTTGCAGAAACAAACGCTATTCGCTATCAATTTTCATCGTCTTCTCCTGTTTTTATTGTTTTAAAAAATAAATTTGTGTTTCTATTTCTATATAAGAGCTAACTAGCCATACAAATACAAGCGTGGCCAATATAGCTATTTCTTTTATGTTATAGTCTTTCATGATTAATAAGATGTATTCTTGTGTTAACTGTAACTGTTATAATTTTTAACTGATAAGATGATCCATAAACACATCTCTCTCATTAGTTTTTATTGCACTTTTTACATTATCATTATAAGGTTTATCATAAATCGCCGTCCCGTTTAATATCAAATGCGTCGCCCCTAATATTGCTTTCTTTCGATCAGCGCATGATTTAACTACTAGCTTCCTGTCTTCGTCGCTCAATCTTAGATCTAGAGAATCTCTATATATCTGTTCTAGTTCTTTTACATTATCACAACTATATATTTTATGTGTTATATCAAACACATCGTCTCCTTTTGGCGATTCTGGCAAATCTCCTTCGTCGTAGTAAGAATCTATAGCCTTAATAACCAAACTCAAATCATTGTCTATTTCTATAGTTGGAAACATTCCCATCGGACTTTTAGCAATAGAAG
>Ga0209083_1001846_pt1 | contig 22119 bp, 33 predicted proteins | sample AM7aDNAmetaG_FD_184132 | JGI IMG/M metagenome (GOLD analysis project Ga0209083, IMG submission 184132) | Freshwater microbial communities from Finland to study Microbial Dark Matter (Phase II) - AM7a DNA metaG (SPAdes) (version 3) | ecosystem: Environmental > Aquatic > Freshwater > Lake ...
TTTTATCTTTACTTTTAGCTATTAAACCTTGTTTTTTAATTTTATCTAAAAATGAAACTCTGGTAACATGTAATAATTTTTCATAATAATTATTAATTTTTTGATCAAATGTTGATTCCAATGTAAATTTTATTTTGATTATATTTTTATTTAAATAATTAAAAATATATTGATTTGACATATTTTTATTTTCAATATAGATTAATGAAGGAAAATACCCTAAATTATTAAACAAATTTAATAAAGAATCAATTAAAATTCTATTTATATTATAATTAATATCTACTGTAAGAGTGTTGTTGTTTTTTATTTCTATAGTATTTTCTATGTTATATGTTAATAAGTGTTTTTTAATAACATTTTCTGCTTGAAAAATATCATGTGTGATTATTAATCCTTCTTTAATAGAACTTATAAATTTTTCATATGTTATCATGTTTTATATATTAAAAAATGTTATAAAAAGTTTAAAAAATAATAAATATATAGTTTTTTAAAAACAAACAGACCTTATGGACTAACAAAAATAATAATAATTTAAGATGAATAAAACTAAGTCATATAACAGAATACCACACGAATATTTTATTACAAAAGGATGCGGAGAGTCTGATTATCAGGTACATGCTGGCTGCTATCACGTAGCACTATATAATGCTAAAATTTGTAATTATAATATTCAAACATATTCATCTATTTTACCAAAAGATGCAATAGAAATAAATATTGACTCTGTTGATATTTCATTTGGTAGTGAGTTGTACACAATAATGAGTTGCTTACATGGAACAACAGGAGAATATTTGAGTTGTGGAATTGTAATTGGTGATTTGATACAAAATGATAATAAAATAGGTAGTCTTGTTTGTGAAGTTACAAACAAAGATAAAAATATTAATATTAAAGATCAATTAAATGATGCAATTTTTGATTTACATAAAAATACATATGAACAATGTACACTTAATAATTTGAGATATTTAACTAATGATATAGAGGTAACTAAAAAATATGGAACATGCTTGGTTTCTTTATGTTTTTATAGTTTTTTTAATGTGTGATTTTTTCTATTTTGAGTAGTTTTATTTTTCTAACATATTGAATAATTTTATCACTATAATGTTCATAGTTAAAAAATTTTTCGACAGGAAAAATATCAATTATATCACAATAATATTTATATGCTTTATTATATTCAAATATTCCTAATTCAGAAGAAATTTGCATCATAAGTGGAAGATTTGGTGCTTCTTTTAATCTCAATCTGGCTAATTCAAAATTTGGATTATCATATTCATAATAATATTCAAAAGTCGGTGAGTTGTTTGATATTTTTTCGCAAAGAATTGCAATTTCGTTTTCTGTAACGTTCGGATGTTTTTTGATAGTATAATCAAAAATAGGTTTCCATTTTCTTTTTGCATTTTCGATATCTATTATCATATTATTATTTTGTTTTAATGATAAATTTATTTCTTAAAATTTTCATATTTCTTATTGGATTATATTCTTTGATTCCTCTCAAGCGAATAATTTTTTTATTTTTAAAAATCATGAAGTGCTTTTTTTCTGTAAAATAACCTTCTAATCCAATTTCCTTATCATAAGGTAAATTTGAATATGAAATAATTTCTTCAATATCATTTATAACACCATCATCATAAATAAAAATTTCATCTGTGTCAATATAAGCAATGTGGTTTTCAAATCCTTCTATAATTGTGTCTAAGAGACATCGGATATATTTATTAATTTTTCCAAAATCGTTGCAATAAAATAAAGGATTAGTATAATTATATTTAGATAATTTTTCATCGCTGATACTTAATACACCATAAAAATAATTTATGAGTAATTTCATTAACAAATTAATTTTTTCAATAATACTTACATCTTGACCAGACTCGGCAATTTTTAATTGTAATTTTTTTATCTCAGGTCTAAGCGCAACTAAGTCACAATATAAATCACCAATTTTATCGTTATTAAAAATTAATTTTCTTTCTTTATATAAAAGACAAATTATATTTGGATATAGTGATTCAAATTCTATTAAAGTTAAATTTGAAACATATTTTTCTTTAAAAATAGGATTTAACCAGCACTTACCACCAGTGAGATCTGTTTCTTCTTTTTTCAAATAAATGAGATATTTGTTATCTGGATAAAATTCGGTTAATAATTTGAAAATAATATCATACCAATCGTTGGAATTAAATTTTTTGCTTCCACTTGGATAATCAAATTTTTCTGTTGGTAGGTTGTTTGCTTCGTTTGTCAATATTTCGACAAAACGATCTAAAGAGATGTTTGTTTCCATTTGAAGTTATCTTTATTTTTATCGGAAGTTATCCGTACAATAAATTATATAAAAAATTTTTGAAAAGTTGTTTTTATTTTTAATATATAAACTATGATAATAAAATTTAAAATATTTGAAAGTTCCAAAAGTGATAATCAAAAGAATTATTTGAAGAAAAAATTTCAAATTGGTGATATTGTCATAGCTGATTTAGAAAAAAATAATCATCCATTCTTTTTTGACAATGAAAAATTAGTTATTACACATATAATATGGGAATATGATACGGCTGGTTTTACTGATTATCCTTTTTATAATGGTAGTATTGCTGAAGCAGGTTATATTGAATTTAAATATCTTAATACGCAATTAAAAAATCCAGATATGAATGATGATCCTACCGATTCTGGTGGTTGGAGAATGTTAATGTACTGTAAAAAAATAGGGCACATGACAGAAGAAGAAATGTCGATATATTTTGATTCAAAAAAATTTGGACTATAGTAAAAAATATTAAACAAACGGGAAATTTTTTTATATTATTAAATAAAAACAATTCGTTGATTAATATAATTTTATTTTCAAAAGATCGAGCGCAACAATTAAATCTTTTTCTTAATTCAATGAAATTTTATTTTGATGAGTTTAAAGATTGTAAAATAAACATTCTTTATACATATTCTAATGATAAATTTAAAGATGGTTATGAAAAACTATTTAAAATTCACAACGATGAAAATATAAACTATATTAAAGAAACTTTAAAGTTTAAAGAACACTTAATATCATTAATTGATCCTAATAATCCATATTTGGTATTTTTTGTTGATGATATTGTTTGGAAAAATAAATTTTCATTATCGTCACATCAATTTAAATTGTTCACATTAAATAATGATATTTTAACTTTATCATTAAGATTACATAAAAATTTAACATATTGCTATCCTGCCGGAATTCATATGGTTCCACCACAATTTGAAACAAATAATCTTTTTAAATGGCAAGGTCAACCTGGAGATTATGGTTATCCTATGAGTCTTGATGGTCATTTTTTTCGCACTAATGATATTTTACCAATTATAAAAGCTATTCCATTTAATAATCCAAATTCGTTTGAAGCGATATTATCTTGTTATCCATTAAATAAACCTAAAATGATTTGTTTTGATGAATCAGTTATTATGAATTTGCCAATTAACAAGGTTCAAGCATTTAATAATAATGTTCATGGAAATATTTCAGCCGAATTTTTAAATGATCAATTTTTAAATGATTTTATAATTGATTTGGAGTTTATTAAAGGTTTTAAAAATATGTCCTGTCATCAGGAAATTGAAATTAAATTTATTAAAAATGAAATTTAAAATAGATGATATGATGTTTGCTCACGCAAAGTATAGTACCGATTATCAAGAATCTAAATATATTGATTGGGATAGGTCACCAGTAACGCAAAATGATAAGATAGTATTTTATACAGATTATAGTTTAAATCGTGTTAGAAACAACGAAACAACGATTGGATGGTTATTAGAATCTCCAGATATAACATCACAATCTTATCAATGGATGAATAATAATAGTAAAAAATTTACATATATTTTAACACATTCTAAAGAATTTTTGGACAGAGGAGAAAATTTTATATTTTCTCCAACCGGAGGTTGTTGGATCAAACCAGAGGATCAAAAGATTTATGAAAAAAATAAAAAAATATCAATAATATCATCAGATAAACGGATGACACACGGTCATAATTTAAGACACGAAATAATTAAATCTTTTAAAAATGATATTGATGTATTTGGTCGAGTATATAATCCTATTTCTTATAAATTAGATGGCCTTAAAGATTATATGTATTCTTTAACAATAGAAAACACAAAAATGGATTATTATTTCACAGAAAAATTAATTGATTGTTTTATGACAGGGAACGGTTCCAATTTATTATGGTTGTCCATCAATTGGCAAATTTTTTGATATAAATGGAATTATATTTTTTGATAAAATAGAAGATTTGCCAAAAATTTTGGAGGAGACGGCAGTTGATAAATATATAAAAATGAAAGATGCGATTCAAAATAATTTTGAAAAAGCAAAAGAATATTTGATAGCAGAAGATTACATATTTTTAAATTTTTTACAAAAAATAATTTAATTGATGAATTTCACATTTGGTATAATAACTGATGGTAAAAATGACACAAATATTAATAAAATAGTTGAAAGCATAGAAATACAAAAAATACCAGAATATGAAATTATTATTGTTGGAAATTCAAATGTAACTGGAAAAAAAATTATACAAATTCCATTTAATGAAAATATAAAACAAATGTGGATAACAAAAAAGAAAAACACAATAACAAAAAATGCAAAGTATGAAAATATTGTATATTTACATGATTATGTTTATCTTTTAGAGGATTGGTATGATGGTTTTTTGAAATTTGGAAACAATTTTAATTTTTGTATGACAAAAATTAAAAATTTTGATGATACAAGATTTAGAGATTGGACATTATGGGCTTATGATGTTGAAGATGTGATTAATAGTAGAGGATTTATAATTCCTTATGATATATTACATTTAAGTAGAATGATGTATTTTTCTGGTGCTTATTGGGTTTCTAAAAAAGAATACATGTTAAATTTTCCTTTAGATGAAACTTTATCATGGGGTATGAGTGAAGATGTTGAATGGTCAAAAAGAGTTAGAAAAAATAATATTTTTCATATGAACATATTTTCAACTGTTAAATTATTAAAACAAAAAGACAAAGTTTTTGATTATTCGAGTGAAAATGATATTGAAATTTTAAAAAAAATAAAGTAAAAATGAAATTAATAATTTTTGATTTGGATGGAGTATTAGTGGAAACAAAAGAAATGCATTATGATTCATTAAATGATGCACTATCTAAAATTGACAGCAAATATCTTATAACATTAGATGAACATCATAATAAATTTGATGGTTTACCAACAAATAGAAAATTACAATTGTTAACATTAAATAAAGAATTACCAGAAACATATTATAAACAAATATATGATCAAAAACAAAAATTAACTTTTGAGTACATTAAGAAAAAAATAAACAGAGATGAGAGATTGGTTAATATTTTTAAAGAATTGAAAGATTGTGGATATTTAATATATGTTGCGTCCAATGCAATTAGAGAAACGGTTAAACTTATTTTATATAAAACCGGATTAATAGAGTATGTAGATTATTATTTGTCTAATGAAGATGTTAAAAATTCTAAACCGAATTCAGAAATATATTTAAAGTGTATGATTCATGCAGGTGTTAACCCGAAAGAAACTTTGATTGTCGAGGATAGTCCTAGAGGTATAGAATCTGCTATAAATAGTGGTGCAAATTTGTTAATAGTTAAAAATCCAAATGATTTGAATATCGAAAAATTGAAATATAAATTACAAATAAATAATATAAACGATAAAATAAAAATAGACAATTTAAATATATTAATACCAATGGCTGGTTTAGGTAGCAGATTTCAACAGGCTGGTTATACATTTCCAAAACCTTTAATAGAAATAAATGGTAAACCTATGATACAAGTTATTGTAGATAATTTAGGTTTTGTTGCCAATTATACTTATGTTGTTCAACAAGATCATTATACAAAATATAATTTACAATATCTTTTAAATCTTATTACACCAAATTGTAATATTATAAAGGTTAATAGTGTAACAGAAGGTGCGGCGTGTACTACGCTTTTAGCAGAAAAATATATAGATAATAATAATCCTTTGATAATATCAAATTCAGATCAATATATTGAGTGGCAGCCAATGGATTTTTATTATAAAATGATTGAAACAAAAGCAGACGGTGGAATTTTAACATTTAAATCTATGCATCCAAAATGGAGTTTTGTAAAATTGGACGAAAATGAAAATGTAATAGAAATAGCCGAAAAAAAAACAATTTCTGATATTGCAACAGTTGGAATATATTATTGGTCAAAAGGTTCAGATTATGTCAAATATGCCAAACAAATGATTGAAAAAAATATAAAAACAAATAATGAATTTTATGTTGCTCCCGTTTTTAATGAAGCAATATTAGATAAAAAGAAAATAAAAATTTTTGATGTAAATAAAATGTGGGGTCTTGGTACACCAGAAGATTTAAATTTATTTTTAAAAAATAAAAATTTTGAATGAAATATGCTATTATAATTCCTAGTTATCAAGAACATTTAAAACAAGTTGAACTTTTTTTGTCATCTTTTAATGATAATGCTATGGACAAATTAGAAATTCCAATTAAATTGATTGTTTCAGAAAATGAAATTCTTATTTTTAATAATATGATTAAAAAATATAATTTAAATATAGAAATAATAACGTTAAAAAAAATAATAAATTCTATTGAAGGAATTGATATAAATGAAAATGAATTACTTAATAAAATTCAAAAATTCAATTTTCAATCCATTAAAAAATTATATGGTGTTAAATTTTTTAATGCCGACTTGTCATTAGTTTTAGATTCTGAAGCATTATTAATAAGACAGGTCGAATTTAAAACAATTTTTGAAAATTATAAAAAAAATAAAATTATATTTTATTCTAAACACCACAAAAAAGATCCTCTGCAATTACAAGTAACAAATAATATTTTTAAAATTTTAAATGAACCTTTTCATGATATGTGGTTTTTTGATTATCAATATTGGTTTTTTGAAAATGCGATTATTAATGATTTGTTTGATTTGTTTAAAAAAAATTCATTATTTAATATATTAAATGATATTAATCCTATATTTGAATATAATCTTTATTCTGCTTTTATATTTTTACAAAAAAAATATAATTATGAATTTGTAAATGTTGATTTTTTATTAGAAAATAAAATGGGAAAGGACAATTATTTAAAATATATAAACAATTTGAAATCTGGTACAGCATTCGAATATTTGTCATGGCATTTAACAGATAATAATTTTAATATTTTTAATGATATATTTAAAAATTATAATTTGCTGTTTTTTAAATATGATGATCGATTTTTATCTAATGAAAAAATACAGCGAAAATTTATAGAAGAAAACAAACAAATATCATTATTAGTTTGTCGAGTTGTGTGTGAAGAATTTGTGATTGATAATTTTAAGATACCAATAAATCACGATTATAAAAATAATAGACCTATATTATGATAGAAATGGCTTTTGATATTGGTGCATATAATGGCAACAGTATAGAACGAATAAAAAAACTTGGATATAAAAAACTTGTTTGTGTTGAACCTACACCTAGTTCTTATCAACAACTTATCAACAATTTTAAAATTGATGAAAATTTAATCGCATTAAATATGGCAATAACAGAAAAAGACAATGATAATATTGATTTTTATGTTAATGATATTTATCCTTTTTTAAATACAATTGATAAAGAGTGGATAACAGATACCCGGCATAAATTTTTAGTAAATGAAAAAAATCTTAATAAAATTAATATCAAAACAACAACAATATCTGAAATGATAAAAAAATATGGCAAACCTGGTTATATAAAAATAGATGTAGAAGGAAAAGAATTGTCTGTATTAAAAAGTTTCGAAGAAAAAATAGATTTATTAAGTTTTGAATATATTGCTGAGTTGATAGATAGCAATATAGCTTGTTTAGAAAGATGCTCAGAAATTGGTTATTTTGATTTTTATATATCATTTAATGAAGAATTTCCTATTTTTTTAGAAGATAAATCTGATCAAATAGAAGATTCAACATTAAAACAAATTTATTTTAATAAATATGATTTAAAAACTGCTAAAGATGTAATGAATATGCTTAAAAAATATGATACACAAAATTGTATTTGGGGTAATGTGTGGTGCAAATAAAAAATAAAAAATAAAATGAGAAAAAATTATTGTTTTATTCATACTCCATTAATAGGAAATTATGAATTTGTTTGGAAAGAAATGTTCAATAAGATTATTAAATCTGGTTTATATGAAAAATTGGATAAAATTTTTGTTTTTTTAATTAGTTCTGATAATAAATTAAAAGAAAATTTTAAAAATGATTTTTTAATAAATTTTGAAAAAATAGAATGTGTTGATTTGGGTCAAGATAGTTCTAATACTTCAAGAGGAGATGGAGAATATCCTTCTCTTACAAAATTGCAACAATTTGCTAAAAATAATGATTTTTGCAATTTGCTTTTTTTAACAAATGTTGGTGTGAGTCATTATAATGGAGAATATCAGGAAACAGCAAGAAGTTGGAGAGAATTAATTTCTTATTTTATTATTGAAAATTATCAAAATTGTTTAGAGTCATTAAATGCTGATTTTGATATTGCTGGCGCAGAATGGATGCAAAGACCGTTGCCTCATTTTTCTGGAACAATGTGGTGGGCTAAAAGCGAATATATAAACACGTTAGTTGATGTTAATGAATGTATAAATATGAAAATTCCTGAGCTTAATTCTCCTAGACATGGTGCTGAAATGTGGATTGGCACAAACAAAAATGTGAAAGTAAAAAGTTTTTTTGTTTCTGGTTATGATTGGAACACAAGACCTAAAAGATCAAATTGGTTAGATTATGTAAAAAATAATGATTTCTTGAAATGAAGGATCTAAAAGTTTTTATTGTTAATCCTCATTGGTTGGATTTTAACACACAAAATAATATTTTTACATATATTTTATCTAAAGAATACAACGTTATATTAACTTCAAATAATCCAGATGTTGTTATTACTGGAGATCATACTCAACATGGTTTTGAGAATTCAAAAAAAATATATTGGTGTCCAGAACCATTCACGGATAGTGATCCATATCAACTTAATATTAATAATTACAATTTATTACAATATGAAATACCACACAAAGGTTGTTTTAGATTGCCGTTATATGTTTATTTTGCATACGATTCAATGATTAATGGAGAATTTGATGATTTTTCATATTTTTCAAAAGAAAAAGTGTATGATAAAAACATCACAAATAGAAAATTTTGTAATTTTGTTTGTGGTGGTAGATATGAAGGAGATGAGCAATTTAGAGACATATTTTATAAAAAATTAAGTAAATATAAACATATTGATTGTCCTGGTTCAAGATATAATAATATGACAAAACTTTCAGGGGAATCAACAACGCCATTAATAAGATCAAAATATAAGCGAGAATTTTTAAAAGAATATAAATTTTCTATAGGTTTTGAAAATCAATCAAACAGATATAACTATACCAATGATAATTCAGAAGGATATCAAGGTTATACTACTGAAAAATTAATAGAACCTATGATATCAAATAGTTTGTTGTTATATTGGGGAAATAAAGATATTTATAAAGAATTTAACACTAAAAGTTTTTTGAATTTTTTTGATTATAATGATTTGGATCAATATATTGAAAGAATTATAGAAATTGATAAAAATGATGATTTATATTTAGAATATATAATGCAACCATTTACACATTATAATAAATATTTTGATAAAGATTTTTTAATAGATTTAATGAAAAAAATAATAGAAGAATGATAACATTTAATTATATACCACATCAAAGACAACATTATTCAAGTTTATTTTTTTATTTTTTAAATAAAATAAAAGATAACAACAAAAAACAAATAATTTTAAATGTATATACCAGTGATGTACAATTTTTTAATGAAAAATGCAAAACACTAAATAATATATCTTATAATATTATTTCAAGTAATCCTGATTATTGGTCAAAATTACAATTAATAAAAATAAATAATTTGACAGAGTATTCTATTAAAGTTGATGAAGATATATTTATGAATTCTAAGGTTTTGGATTTTATTATTGAAAATACTAATATTGTCGATCAAAAAGATACTTTAATTTTAGCACCTTTAATGAGCTGCAATATACCAACGACAGATTATTTCATAAATTCCTATTTTGAAAAAGAAGATACAATAAAAATTAACAAGTCTTTTTTGAATGTGGATTTAAATTATGTGTCTAAATGGTGGGGATATAATTATTCGCATTTAAATGAATTTACAATACAAAATAAAACAGGATATTGGAACTATGAAAAATTTTTAGAAGCATCAAACAATATCAATCATCATTTTAAAGGAATTCATCCGGTAAGGGTAGGTAGAGAGCCTCACGAAATAATAAACAATTTGTTGTTAGAAAATTTAGATAAATTTATTAATTGTAGCAATTTTAAAATATTTTATTTAAAAAACAGATATTTTACAAATTCCTTTTTTTTAATACGAACTGATAGATGGTTAGAATTATTAAATGATAAATCATTATATGTTGATCCATTTGATGAAGTTCCTTTAAATAAATATGCTGTTAAAAATAATATGAATTTTGCTTTTATTGATGGTGCTTTTGCTATACACACAGCATTCAATACAAATTCAGATTTTAATATTGAACTCAAATTTCAAAATGAAATAGAAAAAAAAATTATTAATTAAAAATGAATGCTGCAATTTGTATTTCTGGATTCGTAAGAAGTAAAATTAATAATTTTACATTATTTGATAATTTGATAAATTATAATAAACATATAAATTTTGATATTTTTATAGATACTTGGAACACATATAATACTGAAAATTCGCACGCATTTGTTAGAAGGAACGATAATAATTTTGATACTGTTGATTTTAATATGTTAATCGAAAATTACAATCCAGTTTCAATTTGTGTAGAACAATATAATCCTGAAATGTTTAAAATGTATTCTCATTATAAAGGAAGTTTTGATAATATTTCTTCTGCAACATTTTCACAATTTTATAAAGTACAAAAGTGTAAAAATTTAATGGTTGATTATTTAAAAACGCAAAATAATAAATTTTATGACTATGTTATACGAACCAGATTTGATTTGAATTATAATAAAATAACTTATATTTTATGATTTTTGATAATTTAAAAAATTTTATTAAAGGTTGGTTTATAGGAAATTTTAAACCTACATTATTTAAAACTACAAATTTTGAAATTGCAATTAAAAGATATAAAAAAGGAGATTATGAAAAACCACATTATCATAAAATATCAACAGAATATACTATAATAATTAGTGGAACTGTTGAAATGAATGGTATTAAACATGTAAAAAACGAAATAATAATTATATCGCCTAACGAAAAAACAGATTTTAGGTGCTTAAGTAGTGTTATAACTTGTGTAGTAAAAATACCAAGTTCAGAAAATGATAAATATATTTTGTGAAATTGATATCACATAGAGGAAATGTTAATGGAAAAACATCATTGGAAAATTCACCATCTTATATTCTTGATGCTTTAAAAAGTGGTTTTGATGTTGAAATTGATGTGTGGTTTTTTGATGAAAAAATTTATTTTGGTCATGATTGTCCATTATATATTGAGCCTGAAAATTTTATAGATACTTATAAAAACAATATATGGTTACATGCAAAAAATTTGGATGTATTAGATTGTCTTAAAGAAAAAAAATGTGTATATTTTTGGCATCAAAATGATGACACAACATTAACTAGTAATGGTTATTTTTGGATGTATCCTGGTAAAAAACTTTTAAAAAATTCAATTGCTGTTTTACCAGAACAATCAAATTATAATAATTTTTCTTGTTATGGTATATGTTCAGATTATATAAAAAATTATGAGAAATATGAGTAAAATATATTTTTATAATGGTGCGCATAATGGAGATGTTCATTATTCTAGAGAATTTGTAAGAGATATTGAAAATAAAATAGGTGACGAATATTGTTATATTCATGTTTGTGATGATAGTATATTAAAAGATTTTGAAATAGAACAAGCACATTCCAATTTACCAAATAATAATTTGTCATGTTTTGCTGATGGAAATGATATTTATATAAATACTTGGATTGGTCAACAAAATATGAAATATTATAATATGTATCAATGTTCATTAAAGTCGAATTATTGTATGTATTCTGATATTTATAATTATTTAGGAATTAAATTAGAAACGATATCATATTATATTCCTAAGATAAATTTTGATAAAATTTATAAAACAAACATAGATAATTTTTTTGAACGTAATAAAAAATATGTATTGATATGTAATAATAATGTGTTATCTGGTCAAGCTATAAATTTTGATTTTGATCCTATAATTAAAAAAATTTCAGATCAATTTAAGGATGTTATATTTGTGATAACAAATAATACAAATGTAAAAGGAACTAATATTTTTAATGCAAATGATATAATAGTAAGTGATAAAAATTTATTAGAAATTTCTTATTTATCAACCAAATGTGATATTATAGTAGGAAGAGCATCTGGTCCATTTTGTTTTACACATATTCAAGATAATATTTTAAATGTTAATAAACTATTTTTGGTTTTTTCTATTTTTGAGAATGATGGAAAATGGATATCTGATTCTGAATCATTAGCAACTCAAATTTGGTCTAATAATTTTGATGAAAATAATATAATTGAAAATATAATTAAATATTTATGATAAAAATATGTGTTTTGGGTGGACATAATCATATGCAAAGATTAATAAATCGAGATGATATTGAATTTTATGAATTATATGATCCAGATCCGTTTAATATAAGTATTACTCAATGGGAAAAAGAATATGAGGATTTTGTAAAAATGATAAATCCAGATTTTGTCATTTGTATTAATATTAGATGTTCTTCTATTCCGTGTAATAATTGGATAGGTCGTGTTAAAAAAAATAACACCAAGTTTATAATGTGGTCATTAGATTCTTATCGACATTGGCGAATATGATTCTGATAAAATTAGAAAAGAAATATCAACTAAACATACATTGATACACCGTATAAAAGAAATGATGTCATATTTTAATGTTGATATAAAACTTATAGATGAAGATTCGTACATTTGGACATTAGATGATTATAAAAAAAGACACAATATATGAATAATTTAGTTATAGGAAGCACTTCACAATTATCAAATTATTTTCCGGATGAAAATTATATTAAAATTTCATCTAGAAATATAGATTTTGATCAATATAAAAATAAATTTTTTGATAGAGTTTATATATGTTTTGCAGAACAAAGAACATTTATAACTAACGACAAAAACATTTTTTTAAATACTAATGTAAATTATACTTTAGATATAATTGAATTTTTTAGTAAAATATCAAATAAAATTATAGTATATGGCACAAGTGAATTATGGAACAATTGCTATGGAAACATAGATATTTGCACTCCTTTTAATTATAAGCCGAGTGATTATATAGATTCTAAAAAAATTATGATTGAAAATATAAAAAGCAAATATAATAATGTTATATTTTTATATCCTTTTAATTTTAATTCTATTTATAGAAAAACTGGATTTTTATTTTCTAAAATTTTCGATTCAATTATTAATAATAAAAAAATTATTATTGGTAATACATATTTTTATAGAGAATTATTACATCCTAAATTCATCGTTGAAAAATCAATATTAGCAGATTCAGATGAAATAATAGGATCTGGTAGAGTAATTTTTGTTAATGATTTTATTAGAAATTTATATTCTAATTTTAGTATGAGTTATGATGAATATGTTACAGAAGATTTTAAAGAGAGTATTACAGCAAATGAAAATATTTTTTATTTAAAATCAAAAAAAGTTTTATATAATAATTTAATTAATGACACAGTTAGAGAATTAGAAAAAATAAAAAAATCATAATGAATAAAATTCATTTAGTAAAAGATACCATTAATAAAAATGATATTAATCTTTTAATAGAATGGTTAAAGACCGATCCTATTTTAACAAAAAATAAATTAACTGTAGAATTTGAAAATAATTTTTCTAAATATCAAAATAGAAAATATTCTGTGTTTCTTAATTCTGGATCTTCTGCAAATTTGGCAATGATTTATAGTTTATTGATGTCAGGCAAATTAAAAAGCAAAAATATAATTGTACCTGCAGTATCTTGGACAACAACAGTTTCGCCAATTATTCAATTTGGATTGACTCCTATTTTATGTGAATGTGACAATGAAACTTTGGGTTTAGATATAGACAATCTTAAAATATTGATAAAACAATATACACCATCTGTGCTTATTTTGGTTCATGTATTAGGTTTTCCAAATAAAATGAAAGAAATTCAAGAATTGTGTAGTCAAAATAATATTATTTTATTAGAAGATTCTTGTGAAAGTGTTGGTTCAACATATAATGATATCAAGACTGGTTCATTTGGTTTTATGAGTTCATTTTCATTTTATTATGGTCATCATTTATCAACTATTGAAGGTGGTATGGTGTGTACAGACAATTTTGAGATTTATAATATATTAAAATCTATAAGGGCACATGGCTGGGATCGAGATTTAGATGAACCGTTTAAATCAAAAATAAAATCTGATTTTAATATTGATAGTTTTAAAGATTTGTACACTTTTTATTTTCCTGGATTTAATTTGAGGTCTACAGATTTGCAAGCATTTATTGGAATAAATCAATTAAATAAAGTTGATGATATAGTTAAAAAAAGAAATTTAAATTATTTGTTATATGAAAATTTAATTAAGAATGATTATTGGAAAATTTCAAAATTTGAAAATTGTTTTATTTCAAATTTTGCATATCCAATAATTCATCCTAAAAGAAAACAAATTGTTGAGGAATTAATCAAAAATAATATAGAATGTAGGCCGTTGATCTGTGGCTCCATAGGACAACAGCCATATTGGATAAATATGTTTGGTAAACAATCTTTTCCTTTTGCTGATATTGTTGATGATTTTGGTTTATATGTTCCAAATAATCCAGATTTAAAAGAAGAAGAAATAAAATTTATATGCGATATAATAAATAAACAAATAAATTAAAAAATAATTAAAAAAGTATGATAGGTGAAAATATAGAAGATATTATCAAAAAAGAAATTTATGAAAAACTTAATAATAGTAAAAACATTAATATGCCAAATGATATCATAGAAACTGATAATATTGGTGAGGTTATAGAAAAATTGGCAATTTTACATTGCCGTATGTGGTATTTAGAAGATGCTATTGGTTCTTCTGATAATGATGAAGAAATTGCAGATTTAAAAAGAAAAATAGATATTTGCTTTAAAGTTAAACGACCAAAATATGTTGAAGCAATAAATCGTATGATAGAAAAATCTATTGTTGATGGTAAAAGTCTAATTGAGGATTCGGTTAAATTTTATAAAGGATATAAATAAATTAGGTTGGACCTTTTATCCATTATATATAAGATAAAAATCAAATAGATTTTATGAAAAAGAAAGTTTTAATTTTTGGAATAACTGGAATGGATGGCTCAAATTTAGCTGAATTTTTATTAAATAAGAATTATGAAGTTCATGGTGTAATAAGGAGATCGAGTTCTTTTAATACTGATAGAATTACACACATTTATGAAAAATTAAATTTATATTATGGTGATGTTACAGATCCATCATCAGTTTCATCTATTATATCAAAAGTTAAGCCAGATGAAATTTATATGTTAGCAGCGCAAAGTTTTGTAAAATGTTCTTTTGAAATTCCATATTATACCGCTCAAGTAGATGCCGTTGGAATTTTAAATGTTTTACAAGGATGTAAAGATCATAGTCCAAATACAAAAATTTATAATGCTAGTTCAAGTGAACTTTTTGGATTGGTACAAGAAACACCACAAACAGAGAATACAAAATTTTATCCAAGATCACCATATGCAGTTGCAAAACTTTATGCATATTGGATTTGTAAAAATTATAGAGAAGCATATAATATGTTTATTTGTAATGGGATATTATTTAATCATGAGGGAGAACATAGAGGTGGTACGTTTGTAACAAAAAAAATCACACAAGGATTATCTAGAATTTCGAAAGGTAAACAAAATGTTTTAACGTTGGGAGCAATAGATTCTAAAAGAGATTGGGGTTATTCAAAAGATTATATAGAAGGTATGTGGAAAATGCTTCAGCATGATACACCAGATGATTATGTTTTAGCAACAAACGAAACTCATTCTGTAAGAGAGTTTATCGAAGAAGCGTGTAAGTATATTAATATAGAACTTAAATGGGAAGGTGAAGGTGTAAATGAAAAAGGAATAGATATTAAAACTGGTAAAGTTATAATTGAAATAGATGAAAAATATTATAGACCAACAGAAGTTAGTTTTCTTCTTGGTGATGCAAAAAAGGCCAAAGATGTTTTAGGTTGGGAGCCAAAAGTAAAATTCAAAGAATTGGTGAAAATTATGATGGAATATGATTTAAAAAATATTTAATCTTCATCTAATTCTTTATATGAAACATGCTTAGATGGAATATGGTGTTTATGAATCACTTTTGTTGATAAATTTGCACCAGATTTTAATTGATCCTCACGATTTTTCTTTTTTATTTCTTTGTTAATTTCTTTCTTAACATCAATTTGTTTTTTCTTTTCATTAACAAATTCTTCAAAATTCATGTTGTGTTTCATATAATTTTTTATTTTATATATTAAAATTTTATAATGAACTTTGTTTAATTAATATATAGTTTATGTCGGTTTTTAATTTTGATAATTTTATTTTAGAATCCTATGGTAAAAATGATTTGGTTACTAAATTAACTAAATATTTAACAGATATTATAAACGAAGATTTAGGCAAATTGATTTTAAATAAAAATTTAATATTAAAAAATTCTTTGAAAGATTTTAATGATATTAATTTTGTAAATGATATTATACAAATAAAAATTTCTAATCAATCATATGGTAATATAAATTATGATATTTTAACTATTAAAAACAATCAAATTTATAATTTAATAATGAATTTAGAAATAGATATAAAAGATATCGATATAAATTTAAAAAAAATCAAATCTAATTTTTTATTTAAAATTATAAATCATGAATTTTTACATGTTATAGAAAAATATTTGGTTATTAGCAATAATAGAAAAATATCTAAATCTTGGGAATATGGCAAAAATTTAAAAGAACTTCAAGACAAATATTCAAACTATATAGAATGGCAAAATATTTCATATTTTATATATCTGTCACTTCCTCATGAAATGAGAAGTAGAATTTCATCTTTACACTCTGATATTGAAAACTTATCAAATAAAGATTTTAAAAATGTTGTAAATTTTATAAAAAATGATAAATATTTTAAAGATGCTGATTTCTTATCTAAAATAAATATTGATGTTTTATTAATTAAATTAAAAAACGATTCAAATTATAATAATTTATTATTGGATTTTAATAAAACTTTTTTATTAAATGATAAAAAAGATTTAAAATCGTGCGAGCAAGAATTTATAAAATATTTGAAAATTTTAAAAAAGAAAAATGAAATTTTGAAAAAAAAATTAATAAGAACGTCTTATAATTATGAAAATGTTTTTTATAAAAATGAAATTGTAGATAAAAATATCAATTATGATGATTATTTATAATTTTCAATTCTGTTTTTATGTACTATTAATCTTTTTGTAGCATTATCTAAAATTTCTTGAGGATCATAATTGATAGACCAACCAGTCAATTTAAATTTGAATTTTTTTATTTGTGAAACAGTAGTTTTTATTTTGTCGTAGATTAATTTATATTCTGTATAATCATCATCATTATCAACGCATTTTGTATAATATAGATCCAACAATTGTGTTAAATTTGAATAGGTATCAATAAAAGTTTCTATATTATTCCAATCATTATCTATATTCAGCATTTTTAGAGATTTATTAAAAATTTGAATACTATCGTCTATTTTTTTACTATATTTTTCTTTTCTTTCTGTTTTTCTTTTAAGAGAATTTTCTTTATTAAAAAAATTTAAATATCCTTCATTTATGAATATTTTATATGTTTTTAACTTTTTCATTTTCATTTATTGATTTTAATAATTTTTCAATTTCTGAGTAAATTTCTATTTTTTCATTTTCGGTTGCTTTCTCCCAGTTAATATCTTTGAGCGTTTTTCTAATATTTTTAATGCAATCTCTAACAAACGATAATTTTTTGTATGTTTGATTATCAGATTCATTTAGAAATGAATCATATTTTTTTATTTTGTTCATTTTTTTGGTAAGTAAGATTTTAAACTAAATAACCAACTTTTTGTGTTCAAAAGAATATCTCCTTCTATATGTTTTCCATCACTACCATACATGAAAACATAATTCATATCATCACCAATGACAATTTTGATATTGCTACTCATATAATTATTTTGTTCTAATTTAAGAAACAAAATTAAATATCCTCTATAATCAAAATTATAATCTGTGACCTCTTCTATTTTTATATTTTTTCTGACCCGATTAGCATCAAATGTCAATTCGGTGAAATTTTTTCTGACATCATTTATTGTTAATGATTCATTAATTTTAAAATTTTCATATATTTTTAAATGTTTCATTTTTTTTCATTTATTTTTTTTATTTCCTGATAATATTTCCTGAAAAATTTATCTTTATAATCAGACCATAATGTACCACCACCTTTTACATTTTCATAATCTTTTTTTTCCAATTTTATTACATCATCTTCTGATAAACCTTTTTCAATAAGATAATTGAATTGATACCACATTGGTGTTTGTTCATCATTCTCATTTGGATAACCATCAAATTCTTTTTTTGAAACAAGATATGGTTTTATTTCACCCCTTAAATCCAACACATGACCCACTTCATGTATCAACCATCCAATATCTTGTTCATTTTTAACTCGACTTTCGTGAATTCTTATTCCACCTTTTCTATCATTTTCTGTCCCTCTCGGCTTGTGATTCGGCCATTCTTTTTCTGAAATCACATAAATTGGAATATTCCCCACATTTTTATTAAATTTTTTAAAGAATTGAATCACATAAGGAAAATCCTTTATTGTTTTATTCTTTTCATTTACGAATTGCTCAAATGTTTTCACAAATTTTATTATTTAAATTTATTGTTTTCCTGTTTGATTTATTTGATTTAATTTATTTAAACCAACATACCAGTCGACAATCCTGGCCTTAATTGTAATGTATGATTGTGTGTTATAAACCGCAGAAGAATTAGGTTTTTGTGCAATTGCCGTTAACCAAATAATTTGACCTCTGGTGACAGTTTTAAGACTAATATCAGTATTTAAAACTGGACCACCAGAAACTTCATCTAATTTTTTTATTTCATCAGGATCAGATATAACACCAGTTATTTGAACTATTTCCATTGGTTCGGTTATTTTTTTATAATTTCCATCATCCAATTTAGATAGTGCTAAAATATCATCAGAAAGAGGTTTAAATTCTTTACTTTTATTAAAATCTTTTACTTTTTTATCAGTAAATTCACTAAAATTTTTGGTCTTGTCTGACATATTTTAATGATTGAATTTTTGCTGTTTTAAATTATTAAATATTTCCTGAATTTTAATAATTTCATCATCAGTCAAATCTATTTCAATGTCGTCATTTCCAGAATATTTAATAAAAGGAAGCATTGGTTGAGTAAATTCCCATTTAAAAATAAATTTTTTATTGATTTTATCTAGTTCAAAAACAATTAAATTATCATCACCACCATATTTATATATGATTTGACAATAATGTGGCGTGTCAATTTTTTTTCCTAATAAAAATTTTGAATCTTTAAAACTATTCACAATATATTCTAATTTAGATAAATCGTGATTTTTAATACCTTTAACTATATTTTTTCTTTTGATGATATTATAAACAATTTTTAAAAGTGCAGCAGCACCTAAAATTATCATACCTATACTTGATTCATTGGTTTTTTGAAAATCATTAAATTTTTCTATTTTCATATTTTCATTTTCATTTTTCATTTTAAAGTAATCAATAATTCCTTCAATTAAAACATCAACAGAACCAGCAAAACCAGGCTCATTTCCATCTTCGCTTTGATTATCAAATGGAAAATTCTCAATAAATAATTTTTCATATTCATCTTGTCTAACATCCCATATTTTGAAATTTTTTCCTTCTATATTAACAGTTGCATAAGGTCCAGTATATCTATCAAACATTCTAATATCTTTTAAAGATATTTTAATATCAGCATTATTAACACCAATAATAATTTGATCGACTTTAGATTTTAGATATCTAATCCAACCAGCACTTTCTGTATCATTATCTGGATTATCTTCAACATATTTTAAATCCATGTTAGATTCACCAGTCTCATTCAATTTAAGAATTTTCATTATTCTCCAAATCTTTTTATTCTTTCAATGATTCCCGAAGGTTTTTCTTCATCTGCAATCTCATCAATTTCTTCTTCAATCTCATCAATTTGATGAATTTCTGTATCATCGACAAAATTTTCGTCAAATTCGTCTTCTGTAAAATCTTCAAAAAGTGAAAGATTATTTAATTTCTTATTTTCCATTCTTTTTCTAATTGTTTTTTAAATTCACTTGACATTTTATCAACTAAAATATCTTCAGTGAAATTTTTATTATCTAAATCATAAACAACTTTATCATTAATTTTTATACAAATATTATTTTCACCATTTCTTGCTGACAAAAATACACCTTCTATTGTATCATTATTTGATAAAAATGTTATTAAATTTGTACTATATATAAAATTTTTATCTCTAATTTTTTCAAATTGTATCGCACCATTAATTTTAATAATCCTTAAATTTCTAAATTTTCCTTTTTTCTTAAAAATAACAATAGATAAAGCATCAACTAATTTTTTAATTAATTCATCATTTTTATTTTTTACATTTATATCAATTTCTGTTAAGTTTACTTTTTCGTATATCTCATTAAATTTAGTTATCATAAAACTATATATTAATTTTAAAAATTATTTTTATATATATATAAAAAAAAGAATTTTAATGAACATTATTAGAATTAGAGATTTAAATACCGAACTAACACTTGATAATAATAAACTTATTGCAATAGATGATAATTCTTATATTACAAATGCTAAGAAAATATCTGTTGAACGTTAGGACAATATGTTGCATCGTTTATTTCTGTTTTATATAGTAATACTGGCATCACAAGCACATCAATAGGCGGTATTCCAGCAGGTTCTACATTTTCTGGTAAAACTATGCAATATATGTGGGACAAATTATTATATCCTGAACAATCTACATCTTTTTCTGCATTTACTTTTCAATTTAATTCCGGTCCATTAGAAATTGGTTATTCGTTTCCTTCTGATAACGCACTATGGACAACTTCTATACCTTCTATTGTTTCACCAAACTCAATTCAAATTTCTGGTGATTTTTTAACAACGTTAACAGGATTAGTCGATGATGGTTCAGAAGCATTAACATTTACAGGTTCTGTTGTAAGAACCTCAGTTGGTTCTAAAACATGGATTATTCAAGCACAAGATTCAAATTTGATTTGTTTTTTCAAAACATTAAATATTAATTGGTATTGGAAATTATATTGGGGTAATTCATCAGGAACAACAGTCACAAATCCAATAGCACTTTCTAATAGTGGTTCATCAATAACAAACACTTGTGTTGGAAATTATACTTTTGCTGGTGGTAATTATAAATATTTTTTTATAGAAACAATATCACAAGGATCACCAGTTTTATTTAAAGATCAATCAACAAATTTTAATATTGCAATGAATTTACCATATATTCAATCTGTTACCAATTCTTATGGACAAACTATAAATTATAATGTGTACAGAAGTACAAACAAATTAAATGGTGATGTTGTAATTTCGATATCATAAAAAATTAATTAAAAATAAATGTCAATACCAGGAACAATACAAATAACA
>Ga0209083_1001848_pt1 | contig 22067 bp, 36 predicted proteins | sample AM7aDNAmetaG_FD_184132 | JGI IMG/M metagenome (GOLD analysis project Ga0209083, IMG submission 184132) | Freshwater microbial communities from Finland to study Microbial Dark Matter (Phase II) - AM7a DNA metaG (SPAdes) (version 3) | ecosystem: Environmental > Aquatic > Freshwater > Lake ...
TGGTCATATAGTTTTTTAGAACTCATAGATAGGATTCTAATCCGCCACGGCGACGAAGATCTTGAGTGCAACAACTGATACCACCGTCCCAGAAATAGCTATGACGCAGTTCACTGATGATAGGATTGATGCGATGTTTTTTGCAAAAATCAAATACGTCTTTGTTATACGCACTAAAAATTACATTCTCTTCGTCTAACACCAGGCAGTTGACATCAAATACTGTTTCAGCTACAAAACCAGTCCATTTGTTCAAGTAAGTATCTACAAAATTTGTAAATTCTGGTGTGGGTGTTTGCCCCTGCACATACCAAGCACCCGGGTTGGCACTGTATTTGAACTTGCCCACTTCCATGGCAGCCCAGATACTCGAATCCCAAATTTTGCATACTTCCCAACCTGGAAAGTCCTTGGCCAGATTCAAATGCATATCGTGTTTACTGCTCAGGATCACTCCGGGTTTGAGTATGGCAAATACTGCATCACCATGCCCATCTGTCACTGCTTCGTGTATACGATAGTCAGGACCCAGCACATTGTCGCGGATCCATTCTGTTTGTTCGGGCTTCAAGTAATCACTATTGTCAAAAAATACATCACGTCCTACACGCACAATACAACTGGCCGATGCACCATTTAAAATACAATCTGGATCCCATTCACCTTGGTGTGGGTTAACCACTTGATCACCAAATTGCTCGCACACATTATCTAATTCGTTAATAGGTAGGACACGTAACAGCTTTTGTCCAAGACTAATCTGCCAATCTCTAGGAGTAAGTGGCGGTAGTGGAACACCTTGTCCTGAGGTTTGATGATCCATAAACTTATCTTTGCCTTGTAACGTGGGTCTGTGGACCTTGGCACCGTAAGTTTCAATAGTTTTCTGAAGGTTATTAAGATCTTCTTCAGTTTCATTTAGGATCTGCTGTAGCTGATTTCGCACTTGCGCATCATCAATGTAGTCAAAATAATCAGCTGGATAGGCTGAACCCACCACAACTTCTTCAAGTGGTTGCCAGGAGGTATAACTGTTAATCATTGGGGCCTTTCGGATAGTATGGATATTTAAGTAGTAACTGCTCTAGTAGATAAATTCTGACAGCATGGCAGTGAATTCTTGCCATAGCACTGTGGCAAAAGCACCACCGTAAAAATGATTATAATTGTGTTCTACGGCGGGCAAGCAGTGACGATGTATTTGTTCGCGTTCAGCAGGTGTTAAATCATCCAATTCTTTTAACAGTTTGGTAACCTGTTCAATTCGTTTTATATCGTCGGTTTCTTCGTCATAACTTTCATCAAACACATTGGCAAAAGTTCTAAATCCATACTGACGCATATAGTTTAAACTGCCAGCTGGTGCTACTAGAACAAATGGCATTTCTAACGCAATGGCTTTGAAAGTCTTTTCTGTGATTTGTAGACGACGTCCAAAATACACAGTTTCAGTCGGCACATATATCAGGCTGTCGGCCGCTTCTGTAAAATTGCCCAAACGATAGGAACTCATTTCTTGTGTTTCTTCGCCAAGGAAGGTTCTTGGCAAGTCGGCCTGTGTAAACACATCGGTTATATCCTGGTATACATTGGTATATTTTTGTGCTATACTAGTAATATCTACGCCTTCCTCGGGACATGTTCTAGGCGCACTAATATGATTATGTTGTAAGTTATTTTTAAAAATATTGTAAAGAAACAAAACTCTATGATCTCTTTTACCAGCTACGATTCTATTTGGACTCATAAAGGTCTTTGTAGGTGTGCGATGACGAGCTCGAGGAATTAGGAATGTTCGATCGTATCCACGGAACCAATCTAAACAGGCCCAGCCATGATAAAAGTAATAGTGCGGAATCCAGCCATACTGTTCACAAACAGCTCGAACATTCTCGCCCTTCTCACTCACAATCACATGACCTGGAACGTTGGGTTCGATATCTCGATTGCGTTGTAACACAGCATCAAACAAGGGCAAATACAAGTCAGCGTCAACTGGTTCCTGATCATGCATAAACACATAATCATTTTCCGCTATGCTATCACTACCTAAGTTAAATAAAGCGTCTGGGGCAGTATGTCCAGGTGGATCACAAAAAAATAATCTGGTTCCTGCCCGATTTTCTTTTAACCAAGGCCAAAACGTATGGTTGTAAATCTCATCTATTCTAATCATGTTTGACGTATTTTATTCTGGAACTAAACCTAATGCAGTGGCCCATGAACAGCAGGCAGATTCTATTGAACAAGCACAACAGTTAAGTCGCACTAGGTATTTCTGGTGGATAAACTATTTAACTGATTACACAGGGTGGGATTTTTTATGGGAGCCGGTGCCGTGGGAAGCGCATCAGAGGCATGCTTGGCCCAGCCAATGGCAAAAGGATGCCGGCACTTACCTGGTGTCTAAGGACAAGGACAGCGGAGAAATACATTACAGGCAAGACAAAAAATTAATTAGAAAAGCATGCCTGGATAATTGGGACAATTTGCACGAAGGATTTGATTATTCATGGCATCCTGACATTACAGAACAACCTTACATATATCAATTTGGCACGCAATGGCAAAAAACAGGAGGACCTGTTTTTACACTGCTAGGAGCCACTGAGACAAAATATATAAGCGAACCTAGAGCAAATAAAACCAGTGTGGACAACTATTGGGTAGTTCCAGATACTGTAGACGCCAAATCATTTGATTTTACCTGGCACCCTGACGCCACAGAAGGTGCTTACATATATCAATTTGGTACACAACATCAACGTACCGGTGGCCCAAAATATGTGGTTCCAGGAGCCAGTGATTTAAAATTTTGTGATCAGGTTCGTGGAAGCGTCAAGTCTGGTATTGCACCCATTATTGAAATCAATCACATGGACGGTAATGCCGGACAAGTTCCGGGCGCGGTGTCCACAGTGCGCTACTTTGACAACTATAAAGATGTCTTGACCAGAATTGCCAATACCACTGACAACGAATATGTGTGGATTGTTAGCAGTATCTGTGATTACTCCAATTTTGATTTTTCGTGGCACCCAGAACTATGGCAAAATACCATGTTGCATGTATTTGCCAGCGATGGGGAAAAGTTTGGTGATACATTTTATATGCATGTGCCTAGCTTTAAGAAACGCATAGGACAATTTGAGTTATTGGACTGGTATGATGTAAACTTCATTAATGTCAGCGTGCCACGTAGACCTATTCCGATAATTGAACACTCGTTTGACACACATGTCAAAGCGGTGCAGACCCAAGATTGGGCAGGACCATTGGCCTTGTTTAGCACTGGCAACCCGCCGGTCAATATACCCACGGTTCCTTTGTGGAGAGAAAAAACTAAAACAGTAGTGCCACTAAGTGCAGGAGGCACACAAACCATTGTGCCCAAGACTGCGGTACCTTGGGTCAAAGAACAACTGTATGACTATCCTTTTGTTGATAAAACTCAACGTCATTGGTATCAGGATACAGAATCTGATGTTGTTTTTATCAGCAACGGTGAAACCATGGCTGACGCCAATTGGAGGAATCTTTTGCAATTATGTCCTAGAGCCAAGCGGTCAGATGGAGTGCTGGGACGTGAAGCCGCTTACAAAGCCGCTGCTGAAATGAGCACCACTCCTTGGTTCTTTGCTGTGTTTGCCAAAACTGAAGTGCTACCCACATTCAAGTTTGATTATCAACCAGATAGATTACAACAACCTAAACATTATATTTTTCACAGTCGTAATCCACTCAATGGACTTGAGTATGGTGCTATGAATATCAACCTGTATAATCGACAATTGACTATAGATACCCGACCTGGAATTGACTTTACACTAAGTAGCCTACACACAGTGGTTCCTATTGTGGCCAGTATTAGTCGCTTTAATACAGATCCTTGGGTCACTTGGCGCAGTAGTTTCCGCGAAGTGTTAAAACTAAAATTAGAAGTGGATCAAGGAGCCGATTTAGAAATTCAGCACAGACTCAAAGTTTGGTGCACCCGGGCCGAAGGCGATAATGCTGAACATTGCCTGGCCGGTGCCAATGATGCTTTGGAATATTATGCTGAAGTATTGGGCGACTATGACAAGCTGTGTCTCAGCTTTGACTGGGACTGGTTACAAGAGTTTTACTACCGCAAATACCGTCGTAAAATCTGGTTAGAACTGGTCTAAGAAGTCCTGGGCCAAGAACCAATCCAAGTAAGCAGGAATGCCCTGCTCAATATCTACCCGTGGACGCCAATCAGTAAGTTCAGTCATACGACGGCTGTTGAGTGTGTCTCTATTGGGATAAAATGCATCGTGTGGTTGTGTCACAATCTCAGCTGGAATGCGTTCACGTATTAACTCAGCCGCTTCAATAATGCGACGTCCGTTGTTACGAGTGCAATTAAAGATCTGATTGGCTGCTCCTGGATGAGTCGCAGCAGTAGCAAAGGCACTGGCCACATCGGTTACATAACTAAAATCTAGCTTGTTATCAGGACCATTCACAATCATTTGACCAGTTTTTAAGGCACTCACGGTCATCTTACTGATAACACGCACAACCATATCACGTGTGCCATACAAGGCACTAGGGCGTAGCAATGAGTATTCAAGTCCGTGTTCGTGATGCCAAATCTTACACATACGTTCGCATTGTAATTTATAGCTACCATATAGTGTTAAAGGATTGCATACCACATCTTCGTTTGGCGCACCATTAAATGCATCAAAGTCTCCGTAGGCCATTGAACTTGATGCCAACACAAAACGCTTGACTTCATACTTAACGCATAAGTCTAAGGCAATAGCAGTGGCCGCAATCATATTGGTCGTAGCATCCAACACATTCTTTTTGACCATCTTGGCATTGGGATATGTGGCAAGATCAATCACTACATCGGGCCGGAATGCGGCAAACGTTTGATCCATGAATACTGAATCGGCTACATCACCTTGAAAAAAATCATGCGCACCCATGAACTCAATCCGCTGTTTGACCACTGGCCAGTATTCCCAATCCTGATAGTCACCGTATTGATGATACACATCAACTACGCCTACCTGATGTCCAACATCAATGAGTTCGCGTGCTGTATGATGTCCAATAAAACCATGTCCACCTAGGATTAAAATTTTCATATGAGTTCTTTCGCTATACGTTTGACTTCTTCATCTGTAAGTGTGTGCTGATTGGGCACAGTAAATGAAATTTCTTTGAGTCTACTACTTACCGGAACCGAGCAAGTCTGTTGATAAATTGTTTCGTCGCTGATCAGTTGCTTGTAGTGAACAGCACAGTTGATACCAGCTGTTTGAAACTGGGCCACAACAGCATCTCGTTCATCGCTTTGGAATACCAGTTTTTGTAAAGTATTTTTCTTTAGAGTCAGATCTAAAGGTGATGTGTAGTTGGCTTCTGATATTAGATAGCTAGCAATGTCTGCACGGCGTTTTTGCCACCGAGCACTGCGATCTAACCCAGCCCAGATACAGGCCGCTTCAAAACTGCTGATCATGCTGTTCATTCCTGGAGCAATGGCCTGAGCATCATTGGTCATTTTGCCGTGCAATCTAAGACGTTGTGCCAATTGAGCAATATCATCATCATCGGTTAACAATGCACCACCAGATCCCCAACTGCTGACCGTTTTACTAGGACTAAAACTCAAGCAAGAGACGACACCCTTGGTGGCACTCCAGGCCGTGCCATTATGACTTTCTAAGCCTTGTGCGGCATCATTGACCACTGGAATACTCAACTGATCCAACTGGGTCCAATTGCTCATGTTGCCAAACATGTCTACAGCCATCACTGCGGCCACACCTTGTAGGCGAGCAGGATCTATACAGTAGTCGGCACCTACATCAACTGGCACAGGAACATATCCAGCACGAGCAATCGCATGCGCACTAGCTGTAAATGTGTAGTTGCTGACTGCTACATGCGACCCAGGTAGTAGATTTAACGATTGCATGGCTACCACTAGTGCATCGGTGCAACTGGCCATAGTCACACAGTGACGACGGCCAAACTGCTCGGCCAGGCGACTTTCAAGTCGTTGTACCAGTTTAGAGTTCTGTGCTAGTCCTAGTCGATGATCCTGTTCGACTATGTCCAGCACATCGGTACGTATTTCAGTCCAGTTGCGATCATTTTGGAACAGGCCAATTTTATTCAACATAGCGTTTCTTTACAGTAAATGCTTCGGCCAAGGTACCATCGTTTTGATGACCCCAATACTGATTGGCCGTATAGATTTTCATGATATCATTGTTGGAAAAATAACTGCTGTAGCATCTCAGCAGACTCTTTTTAAATGCCCATTCGTTGTCAATATTATAAAACAAATTGGCCGAGTTGGTCAAGTGTTGTTGGCAATAGGGAACAGTATGCATACACCATACTTCCTTAGCCAGCTTGCGCACCAATGGCCAAGCCAAGTGATATGTGTTGGCATGATCTTGATGGAAATCTTCTGGGTGTGGAATGATGGCAATGTCGCAAGGTTCCAATAACTGCCCAAGAGCAGTCATGGTTATGTTATTGACCCTTAGATCAGGGCGTCCATTTGGATGCAGTTCAGTATCTAATACACGCAACTCAAACCCAGACAAGGCATAGCTGGCCAACAGTTCGTTATTTACTATGGATAAACTGCGATTAGGGTTGACTTCGGTACTGGGTTTAACAGTGACTACAGAAATAATGTCAGCACCCTGATCCTGGAATCGCTTCAGAGTTCCTGCACAGCTAATTTCCAAATCGTCTGGGTGTGGACTGATCACTAGTATTTTCATATTTTTGTTGTCCAGTAAATGGAATCCTTGAGCCAGGCATAATAGCGGGCAAATCCTTCTTCTATATCTATTTCAGGCAAGAATCCAAAATCATTGCGAGCATTAGAAACGTTCATTTGTCCACGATTTGGATAACCAGCTTCAGGGTCATGAATACAAATAGTGCCAGAATCAGCTATGGTCACGGCCAGTTGTGCTGCTTCCAACAGGCCACGTGCTTGTCCGCGACTCAGATTATAGGTCTTGTTATCGGTTATTGATAACACACTGGCTGTAGCTATACCTGTAGCCACATCGTCCACATAGGTAAAGTCTAAACTTTCTGTTTCGCCATTGACTTGTATTTGGCCTCCACGTATGGCTGTGAGCAGAAATTTGCTGACTACACGATCCTCCACATCACCTGGCCCATACACAGCACTGGGACGCACAATGGTATAGGACATGTTGGTTCGACGATAGTAGTCGCGCACCAACAATTCTCCTGTCAACTTCATGATGGCATATTGACCCATTGGATCACAGACATGGCTTTCGTCAACTCCGTCAAAATAAGTGTCCTTAAAGTTGCCATATACCATACTGGAACTTACATACACAAACTTACGAACCGAGTGTCGCACACTGAGTTCCAATAGATTCAGTAGACCTTCGCTCATGGTCTGACTGCCCAGTTGTGGATTACGATTTACCACCTTTTGTCTAGGAAAGCTGGCCAAGTGTATGACTAATTCGGGACGATAATGAGTAAACACCCAGTTCATTCCTTCGGCATCCTGCACGTCGTATCGGAATATGCTTTGAGTCTGGATTTGTTGACGACGATAATTCATGACATGATCCAGTTCTTGTACCGGTATGATACTATATGTGGTTTCGTTGTCCACAATAACCACTTGGTGCCCTTGGGATTCTAACTGTGACACGACCCGGTGTCCAATGAACCCTAATCCTCCGGTTACTAATATTTTCATCGGCCCCACTTTAATTTAAGATATGTGCAGTCTTTGTCAGAAAGTTCGCCCACAATGTCCACTCTAAATCCGTAGGTGTTAGGATCAGGTCTACAAAAGAATTCACTTTCACCAATGGCATGTTCCATTACCCATTTTCCCTGTTCGGTCTTTTGCCATTCGTTAATAGGAAAGGCTGCATACAGATAGGGATCCTCTACATCGCCCATGGTAAAGCTATGCAGTGTGAGCTTGGGCATTATTTCTTTTTGAGTAGTTTAAAAGTTTCTGCTTCAACCACACGACTGCGTAGTCCTGAACTGCTGAATGAGTGATCACGCCTGTTGAAAATTGGCTCAATGCCTCGAGTATGTCCTTCGCGCTTGCCGGTATATTCTTTGTCCTCGTATTCTACACCTAACACACGCACATCGACCGGTAATATCAACAACAAGTCGATCAAGTCCTGTTCGGTTTGATAAACAACCACTTCGTCTACATAGCGACAAGCAGCCAACTGTATCTGACGTTCTACAATGCTCTGCACAGGTTTGTTCTTGGTATCGGGACGATCTATAGTAGGATCGGTTTGTAAGCCGGCAATTAAGTAATCACAGTGGTTTTTAGCTTCGGCCAACATGGCAATATGCCCAGCATGTAACATGTCAAATGTGCTGAACGTAATGCCAATTTTCTTGCCTTCTTCTTTGAGTTTGCGAACGTGGTTGAATATCATACAAGTATTATAACACGATTATCAATCTGATGCAACAGATTTAGAGCTTGCTCAATAACTTATCAGTTTCGGGTTGTACCAGATTGGCCACAGCAGTCACATCAACCACAAAGTCTACATCACGAATTTGACTATCGTTTTCAGTAAAGTAGCGTGTGAGCATGCTCTCTACTTCCTCAAGCTCTAGACCTTGCTTAAGGAGAGTATGCACATTGATGGTCTTTTGGCGCCCGCCGGCCAACTTGATAACAACCTTTTTGATGCACTCTAACGGAACATCAGTTTTGTTTACGTCGGCAAGGATGTTTTCCCACTGGCTTATAAAATCATCCGAATGTTGCATCAGGCACAGTCTTGGGTTTACGACCACGTTTAGTAGATGCTGGTGTGGATTCAGTGACTGGGGCTACTTTTGCGCGAGGAGTAACAGTTGGGTCCATTTTCTCGGCTTCTTTTTTCATTCGAGCGGCTTCTGCAATCATGTTCTTGGCATTGACTTCCATGGCCTTGGCCTGAGCCAACATGTTGGCTGCAATATCGCGATCGCTGAGTGCACCTTCGGCCGGGGCCTTAAGCACAGGAGGCGCCACATAGTCTGGGTTGGCCTTGTTGGCTTGTTCAGCTTTGTATCGGGCTTCGGCAGCACGTTTAACTTCAGGAGCAACCATACCACGGCTAGCATCATTTTCCGCTAAACGCTTGACAGCATCTTCGCCCTGTTTCATTTCGTTCAACATCTTGTTGAGCTCGTCCAACCGGATACTGCTGGATTGGTTTGGGGTCATAATGATGTCGGCGGTGCGAATTTTCTTAATCATGCGCTCTTGGTGCAAGGTTTCTAGGATAGGACGGCCATCTGGCAGGTAGCTACGATGCAAGGCATCGGCCAACTGTTCGGCCTGTTGACCTACATCACTTTCTACTACCTTTTGGATGGCATCTTGCCATACTACCTGAATGGTTTCAGGATAGATGCACAAACACATGTGATCCTCTCCAGGTACCTGACGGAACAGGACCAAAACCTTACGGTCTCCTTGCTTGCCTACGTGTTTGATAAATGCCATATTATTCTCCTTGAGATTGATCAGCTGGCGCTGGTGTATCGGTTATGTCAGCAGGTGCATCTGCATCCGCTTTTTCTAATTCTTGGGCTTGTGCCTGTGCCACTACTGCATCTAGGAATGCAGTTAAACGGTCGTAAGTAATACCTACTTGACTTAATTCGTTGGCACGGAATGCTCCGCGACTGCTGGCCACGTCGATGATGTTTTTGATCTGATCAAGATCAGAGATAGTGATCTGGGTAGGTTGTGTAGTATTTTCCATATAGATATTTAACAATGATAATTGTGTGGTAAAAATAAAAACACCTCCTTTTGGAGGTATTTTGGCAAAACTGACTGGCTGTTAGAGCAGTTTAAAGTTAAGATATGCTAAAGCCCAACTAAACGCAGCACCAAGATAATCACCTTGTGACAGTGCATGAAGCCCGGCCAAGGTCAACCAACCCATTAGGAACCAATTGATTTCAGTCCTATAACGATAAAAAAACTGTTTGATTTTATTCATCTGTAACCACTCCTATGATTTCGTCTTCTTTAAGAACGACATAATCTACACCGTCGGTCTTGACAGAGATTCCTGTGCCGGTAGTAAACATGACTCGGTCTCCTGGTGCTACTGCCACTTCAACTACTACATTCTTTTTGGTCTTACGACCAGGGCCAACAGCAATCACTATACCAGTTGTGGTTGTGGCCTCTTCCAAATCAGGAATAATCAACCCAGATGCAGTTTGATTATTCTTTTGTTCTGGTTGTATCACAACTCGGTCTTGCGTTGTTACATGTTTCATTAATGCACCTTTTCTTCTTCGTAATAAGCATATTGACCAAATGGTGGAACAATAGACTTGGTGCCGTGTATGATAAACACAGTGTCGCAATACTGCTCATCACCCCACGACCCATTTGGATACCCGTCTGTGAACATGATGTGACGCTTGGGTTCAATTTCGTTGGCTTTGAAGTATTCAAATACGCAATCAAAATCGGTACCGCCACCGCCTGCGATTTCGTAGCCAGTGATATCGTCTAGGTTTTCGCTATCAAACTGTTGTGGATTGTAAACCTGTGTATCAAAACTCAATACATGAATACGATAGTTAGGGAACTGTTCCATGATACCAGCTACTTCTGACAGGAAGTCTCGGAGCATTTGATCACCCATTGAACCTGATGCATCAATGCTGACAGCAATATCGATCATTGGATCCAGTTTCATACCGGGCATTATGGCATCCATGTGCCAGCCTCTGCGACTATTACGCATCCAAGTATAGTCACTCTTGATTGTGGACTCTAGTTGCATGCGGAGTAGTTCTCTCCAGTTCATCTTAGGTGCTGTCATGTCTTCAATGATGCGTTTGACACCTGCGGGCAAGTTACCGGCACCGTCCGAAGCAGACGCAGCCGCTAAGACAGCTTCTTTGATTTCGTCCTTGATCTTTTGTTTCTCTTCGGCACTTAGTCGAGGACGGCCCTTACCGTTCTTTTTACCATCTTCCCCTTCGTCACCGCCCGATCCATCTTGACCGTCACCATCCAAGTGCTCGTCTAACATTTTATCAATTAAACTGCCAATGTCGATTTTTTCCGCATTTTCATACAAGATGTCATAGATCTCTTCTGAGCTCATGCCTTCGTATTTGGAGTCATATAAACAAGGGACCGTGGTAATAAATTCGCCTACACGATGCTTCTTCAAGTCGCCGTTGACACAATAGTCATTGGCAATGTTAAACAGTTGAGGATCACGATCACCGCGACGACCAAAGTGATCATACACACAGTGAAGCACCTCATGACCAAACAAGAACTCAATCTCTTTGGGCTTGAGCATGTCTACGAATCTGCTATTGTAGTAAAAATTACGCCCGTCGGTGGCGGCGGTAGGACACCATTCGTCTGCATTGACCAGCTTGAGTCGGGTGGCCAAGTTACCAAAAAATGAAGCACGAAGTAGTAAACCTACACGAGCAGTAATTAATTTTTCACGAACTTCACGATCCAATTTAGAATCTGTAGGCCCACACAAATTCTTGAATTTTTCCGATTCTTTTTTGTTTGCTGTAGTGGCTGTGCTCATTATATGTCCTGATTTAAACTATTATAAATTTCTTCCGCAGTCATACTTTGATACCGCTTGTCGTCTTTGAGTATGTTCCATACCAACTGTTTTTCTAACTGGTCCTGTGGTGTCATATATGTCCTAATTTTTTACTATACAACTATTATACTACACATGGATTTATTGGTCAACCGCTAGTCGTTTAGGTATTTTAACACAAACCACGTCTGTTGAGCTTCGTTATAGAAGTCCAAATGCACCTGCATTTCATAATGATAGCGATTGTGGAATCCTTCGCTTTTCATAACTTCCCAGGTGTCTTTGTCGTGTTCGGCTAGACCTTTGTGATGACGGATGGTGAACCCTAGTTCACGCTTCATTCGCCATGACACCAACATGGTGGCACGACCGTGTTCTTCTAACAAGCGATGATGCAGTTCTTCAAACTCGCGCACCGAGTGAAATATGATCAAGTTCCGTTTAATGGTTACGTTCACGTGAGTCTCTAAGTCCTGCATAAATGCTGTAGACCACAAAAGCCGCAATGATCATTAACATAACGCCACTAATAGGCCTTGTCCAGAACGGACTAAAATCACCTCGACTAAGGCTCAGCTGTCGACGAAAGTTTTCCTCCAACATGGGACCTAAAATAAAGCCCAGCATCAAGGGAGCCGATTCTAATCCTACCTTTAGGAATATATAACCCATGACTCCAAATGCCGCTGTGGTATAGATGTCTTGAAGATTGTTGTTGGTGCTAAAGGTGCCCACACAGCAAAAGAACAAGATACAAGGAAACAACACAGCATACGGAATTCGAAACACTGACAACCAGAAACGCACCATGGGCACATTTAAAATTACCAAGAACACGTTGCCAATCCACATACTGGCAATTAGGCCCCAAAACAGATCTGGGTGTTTATCAATCAGTTGTGGCCCCGGCACAATGCCTTTGATCATAAGTGCTCCTAACATCAAAGCCATTACAGCATTTTCAGGAATGCCTAGACTCATTAAAGGAATAAAACTGGTGCGTGCAGCGGCTTCGTCGGCAGCGGCCTGTCCAGCTACTCCTTCAATTGAACCAGTGCCAATTTCTTTGCGATACTTGCTAAACTTTTTATCCACAGCATAGGCGCCATACTGAGCCATGGTAGGACCACCTCCGGGCAACAAGCCCAGGATACTGCCCACTATGCTGCCACGCAGGGCTGATGGTATGATACGTTTGAATTCAGTCCAGGTTGGTATCAGCTTGATCTTGCCGTTGAACGGTGTAAGAGTGTTGCCTTTGTCTAAATTACTGACAATTTCGGCCAGCCCAAAGCATCCAATGGCCAAACTGATCATGCCAATGCCGTCGGCCAAAAACGGCAAGTTCATGGTAAATCGCATCATGCCCGAATTGACATCTACACCAATGGTGCCAAACAGAACACCAATAAATACCATGCCTAGCCCACCCACAAGATCTCCTGTGGTGATCAAGCTGACGCATACAAAACCCATCAGCATGAGCATGCAGTATTCGGCAGGACCAAACAGGAATGCCAAGTCACCCAGGGCCGGAGCAAAGGCCGCAACCACAATAGCGGCCACTGTGCCACCAATAAAACTGCTGATGCCGGCCGTGAACAAGGCCAACCCAGTTTTGCCTTTGAGATGCATTTGGTATCCATCAATACAGGCAATCACACTGGATACATGTGGTATCTTCATGGTGATGGCGCTGACACTGTCGCCATACTGTGCGCCGTAGTAAATGCCGGCAAACATGATCATGGCCCCGGTGGCTGGTAACGAATAAGTCAAAGGCAACAACACGCTGATGGTGGCAATGGGTCCCAAGCCAGGCAATAGGCCAATAATAGTTCCAATAACACAGCCCAGAGCACAATACCAAAGATTTTGCAAGGTAAGTGCAGTATCAAAACCGGCACCTAGGTGATTGACGACTTCCATCATAACGGTAAATTAACCCCCAGTAGGTATTTGAATACATAGGCCACAGCAATCAAACCTGCGACAAGTTTGGCGACTCGAAGCCAACTAAATTCTGTAGACAAGGCGGACAGCAGGACCAAGGCCGCAATGGCCACCAGCATGTTGACGTATTCTGAAACCACAGCAAATATCACCAGACTTGTAGTGATCACGGTAATATTTTTTAGTTTGAATTCAACCAGCTGGTGTGTGCCCAGGTATCCGCGAAACAGCATGACCAACCCCAAAATGCCCAGCGCACCACTGACCATCAAAGGAAACAGTGCTGGCCCCAAATCATCCAAGGTGCCAATTCTATAGTTCAAACTGCCCAGGCCAAAGGTCAAGGCAATGGTTATAAAAATTATACCAGTTACAATCTTTTTATTCATGACCATCTATCCTGTCTATGGTTTGTTTGGCATACCAACCTATGTGACCTTCTGGATCCATGCGTTGTATATCCTCTAATGCAGTATACATGATTTCACGTTCTTCTTCAAGCAAATAGACACGATTCCTTAGATTACTGGCATCTAACCATGAGCCTACAGCTGAAATAAAACGAGCAATAAGCCAACTCCAGTTGATCATCGTTTGAACTTCAGGGTGAATACAGTGGCGTCTGCAGGGTCAATAAAATAAAAGGCCGCGGCTTCGTCAAAGTAGGCACTGACATCCGAGGTCTCGACTAGCTCAGTCCACATCAAACTCAGTTTCTGTTCTCTGCACCACTTCTTCATGGCCCACATACGAAACGCAGGATCATTGATATACACAGCATGACACTGAGCCAATGCTTGCTCCGGTGGTCTAGGAAGGGAGAAATTGTTTACATGCACTATCTGTTAAACTTTAAAATAAACACAAGGTGTTTCTTTTCATCTACTACACTATATGCTAGACTCACATTGTCACCATCATACTGCAATTTGACTCCGTAGTATTCGCGCACATAGTCGTCAAAGGTCAAAAATCCTTGTCCGACAGGAACTTCTCTAGCAAGCTCATCCCATTCGTTTTTGACTCGTTGCAGACGCAAGAAGTGCTGAGTGTCACCACCTATGATGGTGTCCAGGCGTGCAGCCGAATCTGAATAGTATTCATCTTTCATACCGGATAGTTTTGCTTTTTAGTTTGATCAAGGTAAACTCGTGCGGATCCACAGGTCTATGTCCATGCCAGGCTGGATGCACTTGATACACCCCATTGGCATTTTCCAACCAGGCTCGCTTGGAGTGTGCCAGAAATTCATCATGAACATGAAATGGCATGTGTCCATTGTCAGCCGGAGAGCAGTTGAACAAGCACCAGTATCGCCAGTTCTCGTTAAAGGCTTTTTCAGTTCTGTCGTCTAGTTCGTAATAGTAGTTCATAGTGCAGGCCAAGTTAGTTTAAATACTGTAGCATCTCTAGGGTCTTCAAAGCGGAATGCAAATCCTTCAGTGCTTTCCCATCCATGCACATGATATCGGTTCGGACTGGCGTATTGATCACACCATTCGTATAGAGCCTGTGGACGGCATCTTTTTTCAAAGATAGTATCCCAAGTGACCACACATTCGGTCCAACCAGGAGGAGGCCAGGCCACAAACTGCATCATAGATTGCGTAACCTATCAAAATCATCACCATACTGCCAATGTCCACCACCTGGACCCACGGTCCATCTGCGCCAGACCCAATCACGGCAATACCATCGACCGTTGATGATCTTGGGCCAGATAATAAAGTGTTTTTCCCAGCGAGCTTGCTGGCGATCCATTCCGGGTATAGGCATGCCATTACTTAGCATGTCCATCTCCTGCATGACTTGATCATGGGATTCTTTCCAATAATCATGCTGTGTTTTCATGCAAACCTTAATCTAAACATTAGCGCATCCTGTTCGGTGGTAAACCAATAGGTCTCAGGTTGTGGAACTTGGCCCAAGGCCACACTCATGGCCATGTCTGGAAAATCTCTCCACCAAGCCGCATTCCAGTCGCCTATGTTGCACATGCACCAGGGCTCGCATTCGGTATAGTGACTATAGGTCTTTACCGGAATGGTCAAGATAGGATTACGATCCGTGGCCATTTAACCCCATTGCAACATGAACCAAGTGTAGTCCGCATCCTGATCAAAAATGTAATAAACTGTATCAAACTTTCCCCGAGGACTATTAGGATCAACCCTACATCGAAACGCTTCACGCCAGCGAGCTCCATACTGCCTAGGAGTTTCTAAATGCTCAACAGGCAAGGTACGCTTGGCATTCCAATACGCTCGATTAAAAGTATCATCTAAAACATTGACTCTGATCATGAGTCTCTTAATACATCAAATTGATCACCAAACTCATAGCCTTGATGCGGATATACAGCGATATTCTTTTCTCGCATATACACTGTAGTAAACCAATACCATTTACCTTTAATCCTTATAGGCTTCTTGGTATAATAAGGTTTCCATGGGCCTTGTGGCCCTTTAAATTTAATCATGCCCATCTCAATAAAAAAGAAGTTAGTTCAGCGTCTCCGGTAAAATAGATACGCATGTGTTTGAACTCAGTATCCCACGCCCACCGACTTACATTGTATTGCCCGTTGCCCAAATCAATAGCCCAATCTCTTTCCATACCAGGACCAAACTGTGCCCAACACCAGTTGCGTAGTTCTAAAAAAGCTAGTTTGTTTTTGGGTGTGATATAGTGCGAGAATTGCTCGCGACCCGTGTGTCTACGATCTAACTTTTGTAATTTGTATAACTTTTCAGTTTCTCTCATGCCCACCTCAGCATAAACAACACATAGTCTGTATCTAACTCAAACTCAAATACACCTTCGCTGACAAATAACCAAGGGCCAGAACAGTTTTGGCTACACCAATCAATGCAAGGTTGCCAGCCGTGATATCTGTGCCCTGTTACAGGATCAGCAGTCATCACCGGCGGCATGATGCTAGCTATTTGCAAAAACGCCTCGCGGCTTCTAGTTCTGGAATATAATCAGCTAACCGCACACCTCTAGATTTGTCTAAGGCATCATTATACTCAAAAAACTTGTTCAAGGAATCTATATCCAGTTCTGAGTTTTTTACTTCTTGAATATAGTAGTCCACTTTGTTTTTAAATGAACGATCGGTTCTGTAGCTACGAGTCAGTTTGACACGATCCAAGTCAGCCAAGGCTACTTTTTTGTCCGGAAACGCATTTAACATTTGATGTGGTGGGTGCATAATCTTGTTCAGTAAGATCATAGGCTTTTCAAAGTTAGCATCAAAAAAACGGATCAGCTCGCTAAGACGGGCAATATTCCAAATGCCCACTGTGACATTGAATGCTATGTTGGTGGTGATCTTGTGCATTTCCTTGATGTTTTCTACCAAGGTAGGCCAATCAGCCGGCCAGCGTATGTAACGATTCACCTGGTCATATCCGTCGATGCTACAAACTATGACTACCTTGTCAAACGGTTTGAGCAGATCTCTATACTCGTGATTTAGATTGGTCATGTTGGTACTCATTAGTATCTCAATGTCGGTCCGACCAGCTGCAATAGCACGCTGTAAGAATTCACGAAAAGCCGGCATCAAGCTGGGTTCACCGCCGGCTACATAGATTTTCTGCACAGTGGCCATGTCGACTACAGTATTAAAATTAAAACTTCTAGGTTCGTTTTCGTGATCCCAGATCCATCCTAGGGCTCGGTATTCTTTTGACAGCTGACTACTGAACTGTGGGTTACACATTCTACAGCTGAGATTGCACAGATTATCGTTGCGTATGTCATAGGAAACCAAAGCAGGTTTAACATCTGCCAAGGATTCTAGTTCTAACTTCTTGATCCATTCAGCAGAGTCACGCAATCTACTGCTGTCGGCACCGCCATCCTCGTAGTCATAGCAGTTCTGACAATGTGGCACACGTTCTCCGGCCAACAGTTTGGCACGAATTGCTTGATATTCGGGATCTGTATCAAAATCAAATGTATCAGAATACTTTTTGATTTTGATTTCGTCCTTGGCCAAACAGCACAATTTCACATCGTTGCGTTCGTTTACATGAATATGCACAAACGGCATAATGCAGAATGCTTTGTTTTGTTTTAGATCAATCATTTGGTACTCCCCATTTTATTTGAAACCACGATAACTCTTCATTACCTTTAAGATATATCTTGTGATTCCGCCAGTTGACTGTAAAAGCCCAATGCACATTCTCGCCAGGCCGATCCTTTTTCAAATCTTCGGTGTATCCATATGTATTACTTAACCATTTACGAGTATCGTGAAAGTCCAACATATTGGGCACATCAAGTATGTATTTAAAATGCCTATTAGGCATGGTATCTTCTAAGGTATATTTCATCGCTGAAAAGGTAGGAGGGCGGTGCAAGCACAGCCCTGTGTAAAATCCACACTGCCCTCCTGTTTGACCTTAGTTACTTGCCTGCAAGATATACTTGCCGTAACGATTATGGAACTCATCAAAGTTCTTCAACTTAGTAGGTTGGAATGGAAGATTATATGTTGTTAAGGCTATCCTTGCCCCCATAACAACTAACTCAGTTTCAAAGTTCTTCATCATGTAGGCAAAGAAGTTATCAGCCATGGCATGGAACTCTTTGTCAGCTACCTTCTTCTCGATAGCGGCCTTGAGCTCGTAGCACATGGAGATGACCAAACTATACATAGCTGACACTTCCTTAACATCCAACTCTTTTTCTTTACCTGACAAGATGTCTTCAGGTTTAGGCATGCGACCGGCAATCTTACGATGTGCCATAAATTTCACAGCAAGACCTTCACCTACAGTGCCAGCAACCAAGTTCATGACGGTGTCATCATCACCATCTTCATCTTCGAGCAGTTCACTTACGAATGTCCAGCTTCGTGGTGTAGCAAAAGCACGGCTGGCCGATTTGGCATCAAAATCATAAAGATCTTGTTTGGCAAAGCTCAAGTAGCCAACCACATCCTTGTGGATGTTTTTGTTTACAGCCCATTCTTGCCACGCGGCAAAATCACACTTCATTTCTTGGTGAATAAAACGATTTGCCAATGGAGTAGGCATACGATATGTGACGCCTTTGTCACTTTCGCGATTACCTGCAGCTACAATGACTACATTCTTGGGCAGTCGATATTTACCCACACGGCGATTCAAGATTAACTGATAAGCCGCGGCCTGCACACTAGGTGCCGCCGAATTCATTTCGTCTAGGAATAGGACCACAACTGGATAGTCTGCGGCCAATTCTTCGCTTGGCAAGTCCACCGGTTCGGCCCAGTCCATTTTACCAGATTCTTTGTTATAAAACGGAATACCTCGAATATCTGTGGGCTCCATCTGCCCCAGGCGTAGGTCAATCATGTAACCGCCTAGTTCTTCAGTGAGTTCGGCTACCAATTCACTCTTACCAATACCAGGAGGACCCCATAAAAATACAGGACGCTGACGTTTAAATGCTTTGAGTAAACTCTTGCGTGCCTGCACGCTAGTGACTGTTCTTGTTTCTGACATAGGGCTGTGTCCTTTAAATTACTTACTACAGGTTGAAATTAATTACTATACGACTATTATAGCAAATTACGCATTCTGTGTCAAACAATCAAAGATCTGCTGTTGTAAAACGGCAACATCTTCGTTGCTCACATACCAATCGGTCTTAGGGTCATAATACTCACCTGCTTTAGTATCATAGTATAATACAGCACCACTTGGGTAATGAAAAGGACCTTCTAAGCCCTTGCGTGGGCCAAAGTCGGGATTGTGTTGGAAAACGGTATAAGCCATTTAGAACTCCTTTTAATTACTATACAACTATTATAGCAAAAAGGGCATTAATGGTCAACCTATTGAGAAATAATAACACCTTGACTAAGCTGCACCCATAGTTTAAGTTGATTATCAAACCATGCTTGGGTTTGTTTTTCATCTAAATTACTAGGCTGACAATAATCAGCTTGATAAGCAGATTGGACACTAGGATGTTTTGAGCCAGTTACAACTAATTTTCTTAAACTTTGAAATTCATCTTCCGGCATAGTAATAGGAACTAACCAACTATGCATATTGACCATTTTTTGAGCATTTTTAAATCCCTGGTTAGCTAATAGTGGAATTTTTTTTACGCTACGATTACCGGTAATACCCAAAGCATAGAGTTTTCCATCGTCTATATAAGGTTCAACTTCTCCCATAAATCCTACTGCTAAATCTAAAGTACCGTTCATAACATCTATGCTGGCTTCTCTAGTGCCTTTATATGCAATTGGATCAATTCCGGGATATTTTTGTTTAATTTCCATAGCAATTAAATGTGTAGTAGTACCCATACCGCTTATACCAATAGTAATACGTTGATTTGTATCTAAGTCCTTCCAGGATCGATATTTTGAACTAATTATTACCATTGGAGCAGAACATTGTGTCATTAATGGACGAAATTGTGAAGTATTATGACTTTCGTTAGGAAAGAAAATAGGACGCACAAAAAATGATGTAGTTCCTGCTAATACTGTATCAGCATGCTCACCCACATACTTTGCTGCTACAGTTGCTCCAGCACCCGGTTTGTTATTAAATATTAATGTATATTTTTTTTGTTGGTCGTTAACGGTTTCGATTAAGCTACGACTGTATTGTGCTTGCGTATCCCCCACACCAAACGGCCAAATTACGGTAATAGTTTTTTGAGCATAAGATATCCCGGATACTAGCATTAAACATAATGATATTAAATAGTGTTTCATAAAATTGCCTCCTTAGCATATTTCCAAAAAAATGAATCAGCGTTATTAATATCGCTAATAGAAAGTTGATTCATACGATTATACACCTCGTGTATTTCTTCTATAGTCTGTTCTGGATTATCGACTAGTTGTTTGTAGTCCAATTGATTGTCTTCTAAGTCAATGTCAAAATCGGACGCAGATAAATTAAAATCATGCATGGCGCTTGTTTCTACAGATTCAAATTCATATTCTAATATTTTTTTTGGATCGGTATTTTTAAGAATAAAATCCCTGACATAGTTATAAACAATATATCCTCTTAGCATGTAAAAAATCTTAAGAGAATTTACAGTATATGGTTGTCCTATTTTTAACTCACCTTTTTGCCGATGCCATGTACGATCATTAAGTTGATCCATGTAAGCATAACTTAGTACTGCATTAACATAATTGTCTCTTGACAGTAATATAACACGATCAAAGCTATTGTAATCAATATTTTTGTAGTTGTTGATGATTGTACAGGTTTTAAGATCAATAAAATCGTTTCCACCGGTAATTTTAACGCATATATTATCTTCTGTATTAATACGATGTATTAGTTCTGGAAACTCATTAAAATTTTGATTGGCCCGCCGACTGCGAGTTAATAACTCTAGACAATTTTCTAAATGAAATTTTTTAGATAGTATATTGATCAACATAGTACTTTTACTTCTAGGAGTATATACAATAAGTATTTTCATACAATTAATTTGTTTTAATTTTAACTGCTCCAAGATTATATGGTCCGTCGATAAACCCTAAAAATCCTGTAAACTCTTTGTCACGATACTCTAAAAATTTTGGAGCAACACTGGCAATAATATTTCTAATTCCAGAATCCCAACTTTGATAGAATCTTTCATTTTCTAATCCTAACATCCATGAATCAATTTCTTCGCGCACCGATGTTGTTGGTTTTGATGCTTGAAAAGTATTTAAATTAGTATACTCTTGATAGATTACTGGGCGTACCGCTTGGTCCCAGCGATATTTTCTCTTATAATCAAATGGCTGACTTTTATCAATTAATCCTAATAGCTGTGGTTGATTACTTAGTAAGTTCATTATAGCTCGTGATTGTGCTAATACAATTTCAGGCATGTCAGGGGTCCAGTAAAATAGTTCGCTTGTGCGATACCCATCATTTGGTATACGACGATTAGCTAACTTATCTAAAAAATAACAATATACTTGCCCTTCTTTGTAAAACATCTGTGGTTTATCTACTCCAAAAATTATACCGCAGGTCTTGCCTTGATCAATCATACTTTTTTGATTATTAGTAACTTGTGGAATTTTATATTTGTATGCCGGATTTAAAAAATCCTCGTAGCAATACCAATCCAGATCATCTACTTCGTTATTATAAAGATCCTCGCTCCAATCGTAAATGGTAATTTTAGTCTTGGGCATTTCTAATTTAATTTGTTTAAGCATAGGCAACACAGTAAGATCCCATTCACTTAAAATATTGCTCGGGTCAACATTAACAGAAGAAACTACGTACCGACCTTTGGTTGCGGCCAATGGCCATCTTACGTATAATTCATCAAGATGTGTGCGACTATCTAAAAATGCTTTAAGAGCAGTCCAGCTGTCACTGCCACCGCTAAAACATAAAGTAAGATGATCATATTTGTCTCGCAGTTGTTTAGCTCGGCGTTGATATACCATAGTTAGTGGTTCGTGATATTCTTGTTGCCACGGTAGTT